>ERZ1740067.427-NODE-427-length-34338-cov-7.515357_pt1 | contig 34338 bp, 34 predicted proteins | sample MGYA00581736_ERZ1740067 | MGnify/ENA primary metagenome ERZ1740067 (study PRJEB43018, sample SAMN04849236) | marine metagenome | isolation source: floating plastic debris | place: Pacific Ocean | collected 2008-08-27 | study: EMG produced TPA metagenomics assembly... | reverse complement strand
AGAATTGACCCTGCATTTCATCGATTTTTTTTCTTTATCAATATGATATGATACATTTTTGGAAGGTATTTCTAATGTATATAACCACTTTTAAATTAATTAATCATGATAATTGGTGTACCCAAAGAAATTAAGAACAACGAAAGTCGCGTGGGCATGACCCCATCAGGTGTGTTTGAATTGGTCAAGAATAACCATAAGGTTTACGTACAATCAACTGCTGGTGAAGGCAGCGGTTTTTTTGATAATGACTACATCGATGCCGGTGCGCAAATTTTGGGAACGATTGAAGAGATATATGAAAGAGCCGAAATGATTGTAAAGGTTAAGGAGCCCATTGTGCAGGAATATCCTTTGATACGTCAGGGGCAGGTGGTATTCACCTATTTCCATTTTGCCTCTAGTGAGCCGTTGACCAAAGCAATGATTGAAAGTAAATCGATTTGTATTGCCTATGAAACGGTTGAAGATGAAGATGGTACGTTGCCCCTATTGACTCCGATGTCTGAAGTAGCAGGTAGAATGGCCATACAGCAAGGGGCAAAGTATCTAGAAAAGCCCGTGAAAGGAAAAGGGGTGTTGCTGGGGGGCGTACCTGGTGTACAACCCGGAAAGGTTCTGGTATTGGGTGCAGGGACGGTGGGTATCCAGGCCGCCAAAATGGCTGCAGGATTGGGGGCCCATGTCACTATCATGGACATCAATATGAAGAGACTACGTTACGTAAATGATGTGATGCCAAGCCATGTGGTCACCGACTTTTCAAATGAACTTAGAATTAGACAACATATCAAAACCCACGATTTAATAGTGGGGGCCGTATTGTTGAAAGGAGCAAAGGCACCTAATTTAATTACGAGGGATATGCTAAAAGATATGCACCCAGGAACTGTTATTGTCGATGTAGCAGTAGATCAAGGAGGGTGTATTGAAACGACAAAACCGACCACACACGAAGATCCAGTTTATATTATTGATGATGTCGTTCATTATTGTGTGGCCAATATGCCGGGAGCAGTGCCTTATACGTCTACCATGGCATTAACCAATGTAACGTTGCCTTATGTTTTGAGCCTTGCGAACAATGGATGGCAAAGTGCGTGTCGCATGGATAAGTCTTTGGAAAAAGGACTCAATATTGTTGAAGGTGAAGTCATTTATAAGGAAATCATTGAAGCCTTTAATTGGAATTCGCCAGTAGTGGTATAAACGAACAAAATGTCAGTTTTTAGGACCCCGCCATCACATGGCGGGGTTTTTGCTTTACTCTTAATATCTTTAATTAAATTTTAAAACGTATAAATCATGATGGGATATTATATTTTAATCGGTGCAATAGCATTGGTGAGCTGGTTGGTAAGTGCGCGTTTGAAAAGTAAATTCAAGCATTACTCCAAGGTATATCTACAAAATGGAATGAGTGGTGCAGAAATTGCACAAAAGATGTTGGACGATCATGGTATTCGAGATGTCAAAGTGATTTCCACACCAGGAATGTTAACGGACCATTACAATCCGAAAAATAAAACGGTAAATCTAAGCGAGGGAGTTTATAGTCAGCGAAACGCTGCTGCTGCTGCCGTTGCAGCACATGAGGTGGGTCATGCGGTACAGCATGCCCAGGCATATGAGTGGTTGACTATGCGTTCTAAATTGGTCCCGGTTGTGAGTGTAACTTCGGGTATGTCTACCTGGGTAGTTTTTGGAGGATTGGCCCTTGGTGCCGCTGCGGGGGTAGGACTCGGGTATTGGATAGCTGTGGCCGGTTTGGTGATGATGTCTTTCGCGACACTTTTTAGCTTGATTACACTACCTGTTGAATACGACGCGAGCAAACGTGCACTGGTTTGGTTAAAGCAAAAGAATATCGTCACCCAAAGGGAATATGCTGGTTCTGAAGATGCTTTGAAATGGGCTGCCCGTACTTATTTGGTTGCGGCAATAGGTTCTATTGCGACGCTGTTGTATTGGGCACTTCAAGTCTTTGGTGGGCGCGATTAAACAATAAAAAATTGGCAGGGCCTATCCCGTTTGAGGATGGGCCTTTTTTATTACCTACTGACTTCGATGAAAACGGAATAGAAACAAGGTGTTATCGCAATGTATATGAAACAATAGGGTGGTTTGATACCGGAAAAAAGAAATGAAGTAGAACGCATCATTAAAAAAGGAAGGTCAAGTCTGTCTTTAATTTGTCAGCAATGACATGTGTGCCAATAAAAAAACAGGTTCTCAAATATATTATAAGTGAAAACCTGTTTTGTTATATAGTATATATTGTGGATTTAATCCTCAATCCAATCACCGACCTTATCGTCAATCATTTGTTTACCTACACCCTCCATACCGGTTAGCTCAATCATATCCAATATATCTCGGATAGTATTCTCTTCCTCTACCTGCTCTAAAACAAACCAGTCCATAAATTTCTCCGTCGTGATATCGACGGTCTGACGCGCTTTTTTAATGACGTTTTTGATTGCTTCAGTCACCTTGATTTCATGGGCAAGTGCAGATTCAAAAAGATCTTTAATGGAAGAAAATTCGTGGTTGATTCCGCTTATTTCAGGAGAAATGGGATTACCTCCGGTATCCACTAAAAAATGGAAAATTTTCATCATATGCTCACGTTCTTCTTCCGATTGTTTGAAAAAGAACTTTGCACTAGTGAAAAAGCCGTTTTGTTCGCACCATGATGCCATGGCTAAATAGGCAGCAGAGGCGTGCGCCTCCGTCTTTATTTGTCCGTTGAGCAAATCCATTGACTCAACTTGAATACTCATTTGCTGTCGGGCAATATCTTTCATAGCGTTTGTATTTGTTTGACAAAATTATAAATAATGATGAACAAACACCTCATTTGGCCTTAATTTATAATAAGTTTTAGACTGATTAAAAATAGAGGTGGAAACACTAAACCACCTGCGCGACAGGCGAATGCGAAAGACCCATGACGACAAATGCGTTTCGAATGACCTTTTTCAAATCGATAACCTCTAAAGTAGAAAGCAAGAAAAAATATTGATGCCCACAAAGGGTAACAATGGTCAAATCATGTTGGTTTTTATCCGTATTAAATAATTCTTCAACACTAATATTGTTTAACCTTTCTCTGAGTGCGAGCAGTTGACAAAAGGTAAGTCGTATTCGTTTTTCTTTGGAATCGAGATAATAGCATCTTTCTTGGGAAGCTTCACGAAGAGTATAGTACGAAGTACATTCCAAAATAAACATAGAAACAAAGATAATACTTATTTAGACTTATTATAATCAAATTTGAATTTGACGATTGATTTGTTGGTTTAACGAAATGAAGGTTTCCGTTCTCGATACCCCCTCGATTTGTTGTATTTTCTTATTGAGTACTTGCATCAAATGTTCGTTGTCTTTACAGAGTACTTTTATCAAGATTGACCAATTACCGGTGGTATAATGGCATTCCAGCACCTCTGGAATTTCTTTTAGTGCCGCTACGGCCTTAGGATTACTCATAGCACGATCTAAAAAGATACCAATATAGGCCATGGTGGTATACCCCAGAACCTTCGGGTTTATCATAAATTTTGAACCTGAAATGACTCCGGCAGCTTCTAGCTTACGTAATCGTTGGTGTATGGCTGCGCCTGAAATACCAATATCCCTTGCGATTTCCAGAATGGGTTTACGGGCATCTTCCATTAAGTGCCTTAGTATTTTTTTGTCGATTCCGTCTAATCGTAACAAGTTGTTAGCTGATTTCATTCAATAGGGTATCAATTGAAACCCAAATATAGAAAAGCCTTTCTAATGTTAGCTCGCTACGGAATCGGGATTGTATCCTAAATAGGGTACTTGAAATTCATTGAACTGAATGCCATAGGTCTTGAGTTCTTTTAGGATGGGTTCATAGATTTCCTTTGAAATTGGAATCTGAACCCCTGGTGTAGTAATTTTTTTGTCGAGAATGTTCAGTGTGGCCATCGCCACAGGCAGTCCAACAGTCTTTGCCATTGCAGTATGGTTACGGTTTTCCCCTAAAACGACCATATTGGCATCGAGTTGTTTTTTCTTCCCATTCAATTCATAACCAAATTTATGATACATGACAATCATGTCTTTTTCGTCATCACCTAACGTCCAACTATTTTCAAGAATCTCTTGCAGCGCTTGGGCGGGAGTGGCATTTTCTATTGAAATTGTCTTTTCGCGACTGAAAAGGTCGAGCTCTTCTAGCTTTTCCCACATGATATCATCTTGGTCAATCTTCAGGTAATGGCGCAGTTTGAGCTCTACGGAATCGGTTGGAGAATATGGCAAAAAGAGGTTTACAAACGCCCGATATGACATTCCATTCGAATCTTCAATATGGTATCCATCATCGGTCATGCCCAATTGAACGAACATATTCCATGCCCGCGAAAAGCCAACCCTTCGCATGGTTCCCCGGTATAGTGTCAACACATCTTGAAGTCCGTATGCCTCGCGATACCAAAGGGAATCGCGGTTCGCATAGCCTTCAAATGTTCCATAGCCTTGGATGTCCAAAAATTCGGTTCTTCGAAATAACTTATGGTATGGAATGTATTTATAAGTACCCTCTTGAATAAATTTGGCGGTACCACCTTGCCCGGCGACAACCACATTTCTTGGGTTCCATGTGAATTTATAGTTCCAAAGGTTGGTATCATTTTCTGGGGCAACCAAACCCCCTGTAAATGATTCGAAGAGCAGCATTTTTCCCCCAGCTGCATGAATACGGTCGATGACTTCCATGGCACTCATATGGTCGATACCCGGGTCGAGACCAACTTCGTTCATAAAGACCAAACCTGTAGCTTTCGCCTCTTTATCCAATGTTCTGATTTCATCACTGACGTAGGATGCAGTGACCAGATGTTTTCTCGAGCTGATACAATCGTAGGCCACCTTACTGTGCAGTCGTGCCGGTAACATAGAAACCACGATATCAGCTTTGTTCACTGCATCTTTTCGTGCCCCATCCTCTAAAATATCAAGTTTGAAAACCGTACAATTAGGATGCTGGGTGATGTTAGATGAAATTGTGCTGGGATGAAGATCCCCAATGGTCAAGTGCAGATTTTGGGCAGAAGCCTTGTCCAAGAAGTAATCAATAAGATAAGAGGTGGATTTGCCAGCCCCCAACACAAGAATTTTTCGAGCCATGAGATTGAATTACCTTTATATACAATGTTTACTAAAAACACTGAATTGTTACATTTATAAAAATACAAACGCATAATGTTATGAACAAAACAATTTTAGTTACCGGTTTACTTTTCGGAATCATAGCCATAATTCTTGGTGCCTTTGGAGCCCATGGCTTAAAAAAGATTTTGGGACCTGAAGAACTACATACGTTTGAAACGGGTGTCAAATATCAGATATATCATGCCCTATTTTTGGTAGCTCTAAGTTCCATTACTGTAGTGGGTGGCGATATAAAAAAAATAGTATTCTATCTTATCTGTGTAGGGGTAGTCTTCTTTTCCTTTTCCATCTACGGTTTGGCCACCAATTCATTGACCTCTTTTGACTTTAGAAAGATAGGTTTCATCACTCCGATTGGGGGTTTGTTTCTCATTTTGGGTTGGGGATATTTGATATACGGTATTTTGACCAAGAATTGAAATCACGAACAATAATAATAAGGTCTTCGAGTTTTAAATACTTAGCTTTGCATCAACTCTAAAAAACTATATTTCATGGCAAATTTTACTTCAGCCACGAAAACGATTTCGTTGACAAATTACGGTATTGATCATACCAACATCCACTATCAGCTTTCGTCTGATCATTTACATGCTATAACGCTTGAAAAAGATATGGGAAAAGCGTCTTCTTTGGGGGCGTTAGCCATTAATACCGGAGAATTTACGGGAAGGTCGCCGATGGACCGTTTCATCGTTAAAGATGATATTACAGCTGAAAAGATATGGTGGGGTGATATTAATATTCCCTTTGCGCCTGAAGCTTTTGATTCTTTATATGACAAGGTTATGGCCTATTTGAATGAAAGGGAGTTGTTTGTGAGGGATGCTTATGCTTGTGCAGACCCCGCATACAAAATGAATATTCGTGTCATCAACGAATATCCTTGGTCAAATATGTTCGCCTATAACATGTTCTTGCGCCCATCTTCTGAGGAATTGGAAGGTTTTGAACCAGAATGGACGGTCGTTAATGCACCGGGCTTTATGGCAGATGCCAAACTAGACGGAACGCGACAACATAATTTCGCTATACTGAACTTTACAAAAAAGATTGCCCTTATTGGAGGTACTGGGTACACCGGGGAAATCAAAAAAGGAATATTTTCAGCGCTCAACTTTATACTTCCCACCTTTAAGGATGTTTTACCAATGCACTGCTCTGCCAATTATGGTGAAAAAAGTGATACCGCGCTTTTCTTCGGTCTTTCGGGTACAGGAAAGACAACGCTTTCAACCGACCCCAATCGCAAGTTGATTGGTGATGATGAACATGGTTGGACACCCCAAAACTCCGTTTTTAATTTTGAGGGGGGGTGTTATGCCAAGGTTATCAATCTTTCTGCTGAAAAAGAGCCTGAAATTTATGGTGCGATAAAAAGAGGGGCCATTCTAGAGAATGTCATTATGGACGACTCTGGAACAGTAGATTTTGAAAATACGACCATTACACAAAACACAAGGGTCAGTTATCCCATATATCATATTGACAATATTCAACAGCCCTCAGTTGGAGACAACGTCAAAAACGTTTTCTTCTTAACGGCTGACGCTTTTGGGGTATTGCCTCCAATATCAAAGCTGACCCCTGCACAGGCCGCATACCACTTCATATCAGGATATACCGCCAAGGTTGCGGGTACAGAAGCCGGTGTCGTAGAGCCACAACCTTCTTTTTCAGCATGTTTTGGGGCGCCTTTTATGCCATTACATCCAACGGTCTATGCAGAAATGCTTAGTAAAAAGATGATTGAAAATGGAGTGGATGTTTGGTTGATCAATACTGGATGGACTGGTGGACCCTACGGCGTCGGTACAAGAATGGAACTCAAATATACCAGAGCGATGATAAGTGCCGCTTTAGAAGGTAAGTTGGGACTGTATAATTATGATAACTATCATATACATTCCGTTTTTGGGGTAGCTCAACCTCGGGAATGTCCAGGGGTTCCAACCAAAGTCTTGAGTCCGCGGGCAACTTGGAACAATGATGACGCTTACTACAAAACGGCTTTTAAATTGAGTAATGCTTTCAGAGAGAATTTTAAAAAGTTCGAAAACTATGCTAGTGAGGAAATTCGTCGCGGAGGTCCACAGCGTTACGCTTTTTAGTAGCTAGTGGCACATTGAAGGATTATTTTTTGATAGACAATAATTTTGACCATCACTGTTATGGTGATAATGACATAATAAGAGAACAAAGGCCCTGTTGAAAAACGGGGCCTTTGTTTTAAATTATAAGGTTACGCTCAATTTACTTATTGGCAACCGTAATGTACTTCTGAAGGGCCATGGTCATTGATGGGGTCTCCGGTGTAGGCGCTTTAATATCAATTCGAAGGCCGGCATTGGTAGCTGCTTTTACCGTACTGTTGCCAAACACTGCAATACGAGTGTCATTTTGCTCAAAGTCGGGAAAGTTTTTCAGCAGGGATTCAATACCCGATGGGCTAAAAAATACCAAAACATCGTAATAAACATTCCTTAGGTCGGATAAATCGCTGACGACTGTTTTGTAAAAAATTCCCCGTGTCCAATCTACTTTCAACTCATCCAGTAGTTTTGGCACTTCTGCTTTTAAACTATCGGAAGAAGGTAATAAGAACTTTTCGTCCTTATACTTTTTAAACATGGGCACAAGATCTTTGAACAAACGCTGGCCAACATATATCTTACGCTTTCGATACACCACATACTTTTGAAGATAATAGGCTACGGCTTCAGATTGGCAAAAGTATTTCATACTATCTGGTACTTTGAAGCGCATTTCTTCTGCAATCCTGAAAAAATGGTCTACAGCATTTCTACTTGTAAGTATAATTGCAGTGAATTCATTCAAATCTATTTTTTGTTGACGAACACTTTTAGCGGTTTCGCCTTCAACATGAATGAATGGCCTAAAATCTACTTTTACCTTAGACTTTTCAATAAGCTTGGAATAAGGTGAATTTTCCATTTTCGGTTCGGGCTGTGAAACCAAAATCGTCTTTACTTTCATACGCTTCAACTGTTTAAGTACCTGATAATTATGGTTATAGGAAAAATTTCGAGAGTGCAAAGGTACAAAATAAAATAAAAAGCATTGCCAAAAATTAACTTTTGATGGTTTTTCAACATTTTTGTGATTCCGATGCCGTTTACAGCCAAGATGAGCAGAATAATGATATAAATAAACAGTTTTAGGTCTGGAAAAACGTAAATAATCAAGATGTTTCCAACAAAGGCGATAAGTGCCCCATAATTGAAATAACTGACTTTTTCAAAAATGAGTTCAATCATCAATTCACGGTTTTCGAAAAAATAACCGTTACCTAACTGCAATAGTGCTTTTACGGAAAAGAAAAGTAGAAGACCTGCAAAAAAAGTAAAAAACCACTCTACTTGTATCAATTGTATGCTTTCTTGAATTTCTGCTTTGGCAATGTGTAAAAAAAGGGCAACGTTCAGCATTTGAAAGAGGGTCATTACAATATGAAATCCATCGAGTGTCTTACCCTTTTTTCTGTTAAGGGCAATGTATTTGTTGTTTATTGGTAAGAGAAGAAAGATGAATAATGAGTTTTTATAGAAGTATTTTGCTACCGTCAGCAAACCCAAACTAGTGAAGAGCACCAAGGTTATCCAGTCTAAATCAGCGCTATGTCTCAGTATGGCATTCATTTGGTCACTTTAATACTTTCACTATTGAGCCCAGATATAAGACCATTTTCCGAAATGCTGAACTTAAGAAAGCTAGGATGCTGTTTTTCAGGTTCTGGGAAAGTCAATCGAAATACCGTTGTATCTTTTGCTTTTAGCACGTTACCTTTCTGGTTAACACGTTGTAGGGCAATGGGTTTTATCTCAATAATATCTTTGTATTGGTCGAGGTAAGCTACATTCATCTTAAGGCTGTCCAATGAAATATCCGTATTGTAGGGATTACATATCCTTAGTGTTTGTTTTTTCTTGGAAATAGTGGCGATATCGCCATCAAGAAGACATTTTAGTTTTCTAAAGGATTGAAAATCGTTCAAATACCATCCGTAGTAGCGATTGGTCCTAAAGGGAACATAGCTAAATTCTCCGGAGGAAGCATAGGGGGTTACGTAAGCCACTTTTTTATGTTGAAAGAAATACTCAGAACTATCTATGCTATACTGGTTTCTTCTATATCGAATGTTATTTAATGAAAATGCAGGCTTACCCGAATAAAACGAATACATTGGAGCACGCCGGTAACTGTTCTCAAAGACTACTGGGGTATCACCGACGATATTGCTCAAGGTTTCAACCCACTCTTTTGGGCCATGGGTCTCATAACCCATAAAAGGAATCAAAGGATGATACACCAACCATGCCCGAGTATAAAAAATAAGTACCGTGCCGAAAAAAACGATTCGCCAAAGCCATTTTTTCGTAAATCGGTCTTGACTAAAATAATTAAAAATCAACAGTAGCATGGGTGAGAAAATCGCAATCACCCATTGGGCTTGAGCCCTTCGATGAAAGCTTGATAAAAAGAAAAATAGAATGATGCCATAACTCAAATACAAGAGGCTTTTTTGAAATGAATCTTTTGATTTTGTCTTGAAAAGAGCCCAATAAAACCATGGGAATAACAACCCGAAATTGACAATGAGATTGAGAAGATAACCCAAGGTGAACTCGTCAAATTCATAAGGCTGATTCGGCCGTTCGAACAAATGATATTTTACTGAGACAAAGTTATTTTCCGTTAGCCAATAGAAGTGCGGAGAATAGGCGGCCAATGCCATGAAGACGGCTAACCAGGCGTATTTGTTGAAGACTAGTTTTAAATCGGATAGGAAAACAAAAAAGATAACAAGAACCGCATGGTATTTACTGTACAAAAGACAGGCCATACAGATGCCTAACAATATGGCGATGAGAATGGTATTTTCATGTAGAAACCGTTTATATAACCATAAAAAGAGTGCTGAGAAAAATAGTAAGGGGGTATCTGGAAGGGTTAGAAAGCCGTAGGCATTGAATAAGACCATTGAAAAGGCCAGTAGAAAAAACAAGGGTATCTGCCGTTCTTTGTTTTTCGCTTCGACCAATGACCATAGTAATGAAAGTGTGCCGGCACCCATAAGACATCCCAACAATCGAACTCCGATTTCACCTTTAAATAGGAAGCCACTTAGTTTGGCCAAAACTGCAACCATGGGTGGATGGTCAAAATAGCCCCATGCCATATTTTGGGAATAATACCAATAATACGTTTCATCATAAATCAATGGAGTGAAATACGCCTGCACGATATTGAGTATTAACAGAATTCCTAGAAATAAAGAGAATTTGTTGGAAAGTAGTTTCCCCATTGAAGGTTGTTTATGGGGTGTAAAGTTATGAATTATGCCTCTTCTGAAGTTTTCAAAAGTTAAACCGAGCAAAACACTATTTTTACTACCTAAACAAAATTGGTTTGACACAAGGTCTGGTCATCATTCCGACATATAATGAGATTGAAAATATTGAAGCCATCATCAGAACGGTTTTCGACCTCAGAAAAGACTTTGACATTCTCATCGTTGATGATAATTCTCCCGATGGTACGGCCGATAATGTAAAGGCATTACAGCAAGAGTTTCCGAATCAGCTTTTTCTTGAAGTTCGACCAGGAAAATCCGGTTTGGGCACTGCCTACATCCATGGTTTTAAATGGGCCTTAGACAAAGAATATTCATATATCTTCGAAATGGATGCTGATTTTTCTCATAAACCGAGTGACCTTTTGCGTTTGTATCGCGCATGTCTCAACGGTGCCGATGTTGCCGTAGGGTCCAGATATAAAAAAGGGATTAATGTTGTGAATTGGCCACTGACCAGAATATTATTGTCGTATGGGGCATCTTTTTATGTTAAGTTCATAACGGGTATGCGCGTGCATGATCCCACAGCAGGTTTTGTCTGTTACCAACGAAAAGTACTTGAGGCAATTAATTTGGATTCTGTTCGGTTTATAGGTTATGCCTTTCAGATTGAGATGAAGTTTCGAGCTTATCTTAAAAAATTCAAAATCGAGGAAGTTTCCATAATTTTCACCGATCGCGTCAATGGAAACTCTAAAATGAGTTCAAAGATCATTTGGGAGGCTGTATTTGGCGTGTTCGTTATGAAATTTAGAAGTGTATTTCTAAAAAAGTCTTTTTAAACCATGGGTAGGATTCTAATCAAAAATGCAAGGGCAGTCAATGAGAACAAACAGTTTGAAACTGATATGCTCATTGAAAATGGAGTCATTATCCGTATGGATAAAGATATTTCACATGACAATGCCAGCGTTGTAGATTTTAATGGAAATCTATTGCTACCGGGGGTTATTGATGACCAGGTACATTTTAGGGAGCCTGGTTTGACGCATAAAGGAAATATCTATTCAGAGAGTAGGGCTGCGGTGGCAGGGGGAATTACCTCCTTTATGGAACAGCCCAATACAGTGCCCCAAACCACGACCCTTGAGAAACATGAAGCGAAATTTGCCTTAGCGGCGGAATCAGCCTTCGCCAATTATTCCTTTAAGTTTGGTGGCACAAATGACAATTTAGAAGAGATAAAACGCCTTAACAAGAACAGTTGTTCTGGGGTCAAATTGTTTCTTGGGTCTTCAACGGGTAATATGTTGGTCGATAATGAAGCAGTACTTGAAGAAATATTTAAGAATACGGAATTGGTGATTTCAACCCATTGTGAAGACGAAGGTACCATTCGCAGCAATCTTGAGCGTTATAAAGCCCAATATGGAGATGATATCCCTATTAAATATCATCATATCATAAGAAGTGAAGAAGCTTGTTTTTTATCCTCTTCAAAAGCGATTGCCTTAGCTAAGAAGACAGGGGCCAGGTTACATGTCTTTCACCTCTCCACAGCGAAAGAGATGGAACTGTTTACCAGCGCAGTTCCATTAGCGGAGAAGAAAATAACCGCTGAGGTATGCATTCATCACTTATGGTTTTCAGAGGCCGATTACGATGAAAAGGGTACACTGATCAAATGGAATCCTGCGGTAAAAACCGCCAAGGACCGCGAGGGCCTTTGGAAGGCTCTTCTTGATGATAAAATTGATGTGATTGCTACAGATCATGCACCGCATACTATCGAAGAAAAAGAGAATGTGTATACCAAGGCACCTTCAGGTGGTCCTTTGGTACAACACGCCTTGGTGGCAATGCTCCAAAAACAGAAAACAGGTAAGATCTCCCTAGAGAAATTGGTTGAAAAAATGTGCCATAATCCGGCCATTCTATTTGATGTAGAAAAACGTGGTTATTTGAGGGAAGGCTATTTTGCTGATTTGGTCGAAGTGGATATGAATGCCTCCTGGGATGTTAAAAAGGCTAATATTTTCTATAAATGTGGATGGTCGCCCTTTGAAGGACTTACTTTTGACACTCAGGTCAAGCGTACTTTTGTAAACGGACATCTGGCTTATGAAAATGGTGTCCTTTCCGATAAGAAACACGCCATGCGGTTGACATTTGATAGATAGATGATGCGTAAGATTTTAGTCATATCCACACTATTTTTACTCTTTTCATGTAAGGAAAAATTGGTTGAGCCCCCAAAAGATTTGATTCCCGAAAAAGAGATGACTGAAATATTATATGATTTGGCTGTACTGAACGGAATGCGGACAACAAATCCCACTAATCTAAAGAATTATGGTATAGAGACGATGCCCTATATCTACGAAAAATATAAAATTGATAGCCTCCGTTTTGTAACCAGTGATCGATATTTTGCTTCAGAACCAGTGATTTATCAGCGAATGTACCAGACCATCGTCAATCGTTTAGAAAAACGTATTAAAGAACTTGACAAGGCCAAGGAGAAGAAAAACGACAGTATTAAGGCAAGAAATGAAAAAATACGAGATAGCCTGAGCAAACAAAATATGTCTACGACAAAGCCTGTTCCGATAAAAAAATAGCACAGTATTTTTGGGTAGAGCCCTGTAAATCTTCGAATTCAAAACCTAAGGACTCCTTGATTTTAGTGTTGTCATAGTTATCCCTGAATTTTAATTGTTGCGCCAACATTTTTGTCAATAGCCTTCTTTTTCCGAAGAGATTGGCTCGTAGCCAATCCATTCTCCATAAAGCTTCAAGCATCCAAGGCTTAATTTCTTTTTTTGGAATTGGCTTTTTCAACCCCTTGGCCAAAAGTTCGGCAAATTGTCTGTATGTCCAGTTTTGGTTGACCAGGATATAGCGCTCATTTTTAACGTCAGCTTCCATCAAATGGGTCATGGCATTGACTACATCATTGATGCCAACAAATCCTGTTCCGTGGGGTAAATAGTAACGAGGTGCTTTATAGGCTTGATAAAAGAAGCTTCCGCTACTGCTCTTCCAAAATCCCGGGGCCACTATGATGCCCGGATTAACGATTGCTACGGCAAGCCCTTCTTGGGATGCCCTCCAAACCTCCATTTCAGCATGGTATTTAGAAATGGCATAGGTCGTGGAGCCATCAACCCCTTCATTTTGTTCGGTTATAGGTTTTTGACCGACACTAGGGCCCAATGCAGCAATCGAACTTGCAAAACATAGCTTTTTAACCATGTGACCCAAACAGAGATTGACGATGTTAGCAGTACCTTCAACATTGGTTTTCAATAGTTTTTTATCGTCTTTGGGATCGAAAGAAACCAGCGCTGCAATATGATAAACTTTGGTAATTGAAACAAAGGCTTTTTCCAAAGCAGGTATGTCGTTTACATCAGCTTGAACCCATTCAATTCTTTCCAGAAAAAGTGTAGGTGTGTCGGTATAATAGGAAAAAAGTTGCTCAACACGCCTTATTTTCCCTTCACTTCGGTAGGTTGCACGAATTTTAGATTCTTTTTGACAAAGGGCAAAAAGAAGATGTGCGCCGACCAATCCCGTACCTCCTGTAACCAATATCATACTCAAATGTACCTATTTGAGGTATAATGTATAGTCAAACGACAGCAAGATTTTATATTTGCATGGATTTTTGAAAACCGTCTATGATTACCAAGAATTTTGTAGAAGAATTGAAGTGGAGGGGCATGTTGCACGATGCCATGCCTGGGACCGAAGAACATTTATTGTCTGAAATGCAGTCTGCCTATCTGGGTATTGACCCTACTGCTGATTCTTTGCATATTGGTCACTTGGTAGGGGTGATGATGCTTCGTCATTTTCAGTTGGCGGGCCATAAGCCATTCGCCTTGGTCGGTGGAGCAACGGGAATGATTGGTGATCCTTCAGGAAAGTCGGCTGAGCGAAACTTGTTGGACGAAAAGACGTTACGTCACAACCAAGAGGCATTGAAAAAACAGCTTTCAAAATTTCTTGAATTTGAGAGCAATGCACCAAACGCGGCAATTTTGGTCAACAATTACGATTGGATGAAAGACTTTACATTTCTAGATTTCATTCGGGATATTGGAAAGCACATCACCGTAAATTATATGATGGCCAAAGACTCCGTGAAAAAGCGCTTGTCTGTCGAGGCCAAAGAAGGGATGTCGTTCACGGAGTTTACCTATCAATTGGTACAGGGTTATGATTTTCTTTATTTGTATAAAAACCATAAGTGCACGCTGCAGATGGGGGGTAGTGACCAATGGGGCAATATCACCACAGGCACCGAGCTCATTCGAAGAATTGGAGGCGGTAAGGGTTACGCACTGACCTGTCCGTTGATTACCAAGGCCGATGGTACTAAGTTCGGAAAGACCGAAAGCGGAAATGTTTGGTTGGATCCAAAACGGACCTCGCCCTATAAATTCTATCAATATTGGTTGAATACTTCGGATGAAGATGCAGAAAAGTATATCAAAATTTTTACCTTCTTGACCAAAGAAACCATAGAACAACTGGTTTCTGAACATCAGGAGGCTCCTCACCTTAGGCAACTACAAAAAAGATTGGCCGAAGAAATTACGACCATGGTGCATTCAAAAGAAGACCTTGATAGTGCAGTAAAAGCCAGTTCCATTTTGTTTGGTAGATCCACTTCCGAAGATTTAAAGCAATTGGATGCCCCTACTTTTTTGGATGTTTTTGATGGGGTGCCACAGAAAGAACTTTCCATTGAAGAACTCGAAAATGGTTTGGATATGATTGGTGCCCTAGCAGCTAAAACGGGCTTCTTGGCTTCCAATGGAGAGGCCAGGAGAGAATTGAAACAGAATTCCATTTCGGTCAATAAAGAAAAGGTCAAAGAAGACTACGTGATTACCAAAGCCGACCTGATCAACGGGCAATTTGTGTTGCTGCAAAGGGGAAAGAAGAACTATTTTGTGTTGGTCTTTAAATGACCATTAGATTACAGCCCCTTATATCGGCATGGTCAAACCTCCCCAAGACTTCAAAGGCGTTTTGGCTCACCATCTTCCCGAGATCTTGGGTCGCTATAAAAGAACACGAATTAACATTGGCCAGGTCAATAATATTAATCCCTCCTGTTTTTCCCATTTTTTGATAGGTCAAGGGGTCTTCAGTATCACGAATCAATATGCTCATCCAAGGCGGACAATGAAAGATACCTTCCCTTTTAGCGTAGGCCTGTGACAGTAATTCCGTCATGCCATATTCTGAGTGAATGGTTGGTACGCCAAAAGCCTTTTTAAGGATAGCATGTAGTTCATTGCGCACCATCTCCCTGCGTCTTCCCTTCATACCTCCGGTTTCCATAACAATCACATTACTGAGTTTAAAATCAACACGTTCGGCCAAATCGAGTAAGGCAAAACTCACGCCCAAAAGCAATACTTTTTCATTGTTGGCCACCAAGCGCCGGAGCGTCGCAGTAAGCTCATTGAGATTATTTAAATAGAATCCGCTGTTGGGATGTTTTGATTGCGAAATCATGGTATTGGCCATATAAATTAGGGAAGATCCCTCTCTTTCTAAATATGACGGAAGCAGCGCCAAAATACAATACTCTGAAACTGGGCCATAAAACAGTTCAAAAGCAATTTGGAAACTCTTATCATATATGCTGAGATCGCTTACGAAATGGTTGCTCGTTGTTGCACCCGTTGTTCCGCTACTCGTAAATACAACTTCTGGTATGGCATGCTCAATAATAACTTTTTTGGACTTAAAAAATTGAATGGGTAAAAAAGGAATGTCTTTTAGTTGCCTTACTGTTTCATGCTGAATTTTGAGATAGTGACAAAACTCGTGATAAACTTTATTTTCTCGATATTGATATTGAAAAATTTGAAGCGCTTTTTCATGGAACTCTTCCGGACTGTTTATTGAGAATACATGGTGCTGATTGAATTCCATTAGGCAAAATTACTATGAACACCATCAAACTTTTTCAATTGGCCAAAAAATAGTTTTTCCACCCGTTTTTATCTTTTTTCATCGCATCATACTCTTGTACGTTCCCAAAGAACCTTCATTTCATAAAATGAGACAGGATGTTCTAATACAAAGGGTTTGAAACGAAATAAAAAAAGCCTTAAATCTCGTGACTTAAGGCTCTTGAACAATTAATAGTTTGGGTAGTTATTTGACCACTAATTTTCGGGTCATCGTTCTTTTTTTCTCGGTCACTTGCAGTACATATACTCCGGGAACCAATCTAGAAATATCCAGGGTGTTGGTCGTAATTTTATCTCGAAGCACCACATCACCAAAAACATCAAATATCTGAATTTCTTTCGCGCCGTTTAGTGCTGTGGTAATGTAAACTTCCTCACCGTAGGCGGGGTTTGGATACATTTTAAAACCTTTCAATTTAGTTGGTTCAGCATCATTGATGCTTACCAGTTCTTGTCCGAAAGTGAATAAGGGTGCCATAAGTAGAAGGATGTAGAGTTTTTTCATACACTGCTATTTGGGACTGTAGCAATGTAAATGTATGGTAATCAGCCACAAGACAGTAAAATATGTTGTGAAACGTAAAAATTTGTCGGTGTGGTCGACGAACTACCAAAAATTTTAAGAGATTAGGCCCAATTTATTTGATGACCAGCTTTCGTGTAGCGACCTTATCTTTTTCAATAACCCTTAAAATATAAACTCCTTTATTAAGGTTTGAAAGATTGAGTTCTTTCCCCAAAATAGTGGTTTGTAGTACTTGTGTGCCCAGCACATCAAAAATATGAATCGCTTTCGGGGCGTCTAAAGTAGTATCAACGAATACCTTGCCGTTGACCGTTGGGTTAGGATATAATTTGAACCCTTCAATGTCGCCAGAAACCTGAGCCTGTTGGGAAAAGGCAAAAGAAATGGAGAAGAAGAAAAGTACGAAGTAGATTTGCTTCATAAAGTGTTGATAACAAAGGGTATGCCAAATATAGAAATTTCAAAAAGGCTCTGATAGATTTAAGCAGAAAATACGTACGGTTTTCGATGAACTGCACAAAAAAGCCCCGCATTTGCAGGGCTTTTTTGATGTAATGACGTTTTTTTAGAACTTGGTACTGTAAGATAGCGAGAAAGATTGTCCTGGTTTAAAAAGCGAATATATCTGGTTAGAAGACCTAAAAGACTCAAATTCACTTAAACGTTCGTCATCCAAAATATTGGAGACCCTAAAAGAAATTTTATTTTGCTTTTGCGCACCAAAACTCTTACTTAAACTAAATCGCAAGTCATTAAAAGGACGGGTGAAAACGTCACCAACATTACCGTCGCTTACAATTTCAAGTGTTGAACCTTGGACGTTGTAAAATAATCCGCCGGCCCAACCATTTTCTGGATTGGTATAGTTTACACCTAAGTTGATTATGTAAGGGGATTGCCCTTGTAGTTCCCGCTCTGTTGGAGGTGCTTCACCATCTCTTAAGTTCTGCGGATCTGACCGTCGCTCTTGTTCAAAAATTCCAAAATCTTGACGAGAATCGATTAAGGAATAGTTTCCGTTAAAAAAGAAATTGTTTAATCCAACAAAATCCAAAGACTTACGCAACTCTATTTCTGCTCCGATAACCCTGGCTTCCCCAAGGTTTAAAGGAATAAACTGATTGGGTGCTCCCTGAATAAAACTTATCTCAATAGGATCTTGAAAGGTTTTATAGAAACCGCTCAGCGCAAAAAAGTTGTTGCCTTCACCATATCTTTCAAACCTTAAGTCATAGTTATTGATATAGGTAGGGCGTATGTCGGGGTTACCGTTAAATATACTACCGGCCACAGGGTCAATAATGGCCGCAGTTGAGGCCTCTTTAAATGAAGGTCGAGCCGTGGTTCTTCCGTAAGAAGCCCTTATTTTTTTGCCGCCCTCTTCATCTAAGTCAAAAATTAAGTTTGCGGTAGGGAAGACATCAAATGCATCAATAAATTTAGCGGCATTGAACTCGGTACCATCAACACCGACTCCAGTATATTCTAATTGAAATTGCTCTACCCTTACCCCTAAAATAGCATTGAACCATTTTGTAAACTTTAATTCTTCTGAAACATAAAATCCTAAAATATTGATATCGGAATCGAAAGAATCAGAAGGATTCGAATCTTGTCTTACAAAAGTCCCTTCTCTAGGAGGGCGATTGATCAATATGTTTTCTGGTGCCAAAATTGCATCTGGGTCACCGTTGAACCGATCACTAAATTCTCCATTGAAATCTGCATTTGGTAAAGCAAATTGATTAATAAGAAACTCTCTGTTCTTGGTAATGTAAGAAGCTCCAAACTTCAGTTTTGCGTCATTATTGAATAGTTGATGCTTATTTGAAAAATCTACTTTACTGGCTATATTAATCTCCTCTAAATCCCTCCAAATACGCAAAGGATCCCCAGATTCGCTTGGGTTGATGGAACGGGCCCTATTTGGGTCATCCTCATCAATAAAGAAAGGTGTAATCCTAAAATCTTGATCTAATACACTGGCGAAGGTGACGTTGCTTTTCCAATCAATTTGCCAAGCAGCGTCCGTTCCCAGTGAATGCACACCATTTAAAGAGGCATTGGTAATTGAACGTTCTGTATATAATAAGGCAGTCCGTTCGCTCAAATTTGAATTTAAGATAACATTTCTTAAGGTAGTGAACGACGATTGTGTTTCCCCATTCTGGATATGGAGTAAATTTAGTTTGAATTTGTTTCGTTCTCCCTTAACTGTGATTCCTCCAAGACCTGTAAGCAATACATTATTGGTCGATAAATTTCCTCTGTTGCTTCTATCTTCCTGCAATTCGAATACTGAGTTGTCTTGACTTCTACGATAAACTTGACCATCAATAAAGTTTTCGAAGAACTGTGATTCATTTCGATACGATACTGCCGCTAGATACCCAAGTCTCCATGTTGCGTCATTATTGAGGTTGTACTGATTACCAAGATTAAAACCAAAATTGAAGTCAAGGTTGCTACGACTATCCTCAAGACCCATTTGCTGATCAAAGGTCTGTGTGAATGCCCTTAGTTCTCCGGTATTACTGATTGGTGTAAACTGTGAAATATCTTGGCTAAAGGGTAGGTTATTGGTACTATTGGCAAAACCGAAAGCTTGCCCTCCACTTTTGAAGGTTTGAAAATTATCATTAAAGTGAAAATTACTGTTGTATCCACCACCGATAGATATATTGTATTCTTCTTTAGTTGGAAAGTCTTTGGTGACGATATCAACAATACCTCCCGTAAAATCAGCCGATTGGTCGGCTGTAAATGATTTAACGACAATAAGGTTATCCAATAAATTTGTTGGAAATATGTCGAGCTGCAGGGTATTGCGATCAGGATCTAACCCTGGAACCTCAAGGTTGTTCAATAATGTTTTGGTATAGCGATCTCCTAAACCACGAACGAAAACGAATTTCCCTCCTTGTACGGAGACGCCGGGCACGTTCTTGACCGCACTTGCGATGTCACTGGCGCCAACCTTCTTTATACTTTGTAAGGAGAGTCCGTCAACTAACGCGATAGACTTTTTTTGCAGGTTCAGTACAGAGGCCTCCGTGTTTTTGGTTACCGTGGTGGTTACTACCACTTCGTCCAATTCACTGGCCAATGTATTTAAAGTGACATCAACAACAGCTTCAGTGTTTGCCGTGACCACCACCTCGGTAATTTCTTTGGTCTGGTAGCCTACATAAGAAAATACTATGGTATAAGTACCTTCTTCCAATTCCAAGGAATATTTTCCATCGAAGTCAGAAGTGGTTCCAATAGTGGTTCCTTTGGCCAATACATTGGCAAAAGGTAACACATCGTTAAATTCTGCATCGTTAATGGTACCGGTAACGAATCCGGTCTGTGCGTTTGCCAGAAAGCTTCCTAAGAGAGCAAAGGCAATACAATAAAAGAACAAATTTTTCATAAGGTCTTACTTATTTCAATAAGGCTGCGAAAATAGGAAAAGCCTGTTGTGTCAATGACCAACAGGCTTTAACTAATCGTTAAACTTTGATGAACTTCATCTATACTAGAAACCAAGAGCAATACCAGCAACAGACCATCCTGTAAACTGAGTAGTGTCTGCACCTCCAGAAGTACCAGTGCTTAAGAAGCCTGCCAACGTCAAATTTTGTGCATCATCAGTAATAGGTGTCTCGAATACGTCATTATCGTCGTTTTCGTCATCGCAATTTTCAATACAACCCACCCTAACATTAAAGATATCGGTAACCTCTCCTGTAAAGCCAGTTGGTAGTTCAACAACCCAGTTACTGAAAGTCAAGGAATCATCGAGTGCATTTTGGGTTACTCCATTGTTATCCAACTCAATATCTTTTCCTTCTGGGAATCCAGTGGCAAAAACGTTGTTAGATGCGCCTGTTGCGCCATCCCTGTAATCACCGAGTTCACCTTTTGACGCATCACTATTTCCGAAGAGGGTTGCATTTTCTATGGTAAAGGCACCTGGTGCATTACCTTCTGGACCGTCAATTTCAAAGGCATGATCGGAACCTGCGCCTTGTGCTACCACAACGTTACTTACTGTACCTGTGTAGGCTTGGTCGATGTCAATTGCATCATCATTTTGTGCCCAAACAATAACATTGGACGCATCTACCGAGCCACCGAAAAATTCTACACCATCATCTACGTTGGCAACAACTTCAATAAAGCTTACCGTTGTTCCATTTCCTACACCACCAAAGGTTATACCGTTGATTTCATTTCCTGATCCAATATTGGTACCTCCATGACGTACGGAAACATATCGAATAGTTCCAGAATTATCATCTACGTCATCTCCACCGTAGTTTCCATTGACATCTGTTGCAGGAATGCCTTCAATTTGTGCCGTACCAGAATTGTCAGCAACCGATATAGGTGCGCTGCCCAATACAATCAATCCACCCCAAAGACCTCTGTCATTTTCAGTCAAATTGGGACTGGATACCATACCGGGTTGGATTTGGTCGTCAGTGGACGTAAAAATAATAGGTGCTGCAGCGGTACCTGTAGCATTTATGGTCGCACCCCTTGCAATAACTAAGGCAGTAGCATTTGAACCTTGGCCAGGAGCTCCTTTGATGACAGTACCGGCCTCGATGTTCAATGTAGCTCCAGATTCGACGGCAATACGTCCGTTCAATCTATATATATTGTCGGCAGTCCACGTGACTTCAGATGTAATATTATCATCAACATTTATTTCAGAAGCAACACAAGCTGGGCAGTTAGGTCCGCCACAATCCAGACCGGTCTCGCCATTATTCATAATTCCATCATTACACGTTCCACCGGTGCCAGTTGTAGGGGGATCACAAGCATCACCGGAACCATCACCATCAGTATCCATTTGGTCGGCATTAGCTACTTGAGGACAGTTGTCAATGGCATCAGCAATGCCATCACCGTCGGCATCCAATACTACAGGGTTACCCTCGTCATCATCGCTACATGCGGTTAAGGTTAAGGCTAAAATGGCCAACATACCTAAGAAAAACTTTTTCATACTATTTTAGTGTTTGTGTTTTGGTAATTGGAGCTATTATCTCCATTTAAATTCACTGCAAATAAAAATGCCGGTTGTAAAAGCAGAGTTACGCACATGTTAAAGGTTGATTTTATAACCATTACCAAAAGGTTATGAGATTAAATCAATGTTAAGCGCCCGATAGGTTAGTGTATTATATTTACATTTGGATGTTTCAGAATCCATTCCAATCATGAAAACCAAAGACATTAAGATACTTCTTGTTGATGATGAACCAGACATTTTAGAGATTGTCAGTTATAATCTTTCTTCGGAAGGATATGATGTTTTTACAGCAAAAAATGGTGTTGAGGCAGTGACAAAGGCCAAAAAGAAACAACCCCATTTGGTCATACTTGACGTAATGATGCCCGAAATGGATGGTATTGAGGCATGTGAGTTGATGCGCAGTACACCTGGTCTTGAAAATACGGTCATTACCTTTTTAACGGCCCGAGGTGAGGACTATTCTCAGGTAGCGGGTTTCGATGCCGGGGCAGACGATTATATCACCAAGCCCATAAAACCAAAGGTGTTGGTGAGTAAGGTCAAAGCACTATTACGTAGGTTAAAGGACAACACGGTTGAAGTGGAAGACATTGTCAAAGTAGGCAATATTGTAATTGATCGTGAAGAATATAAAATCATAAACGACGGAGAGGAATTGATTCTACCCCGTAAAGAATTTGAACTATTATCGTTGTTGACCTCAAAACCCAATAAGGTATTTAAGCGAGAAGTTATATTGGATAAGGTATGGGGCAATGAGGTGGTCGTTGGTGGCCGCACTATTGATGTTCATATTCGAAAACTTCGTGAAAAGATTGGCGACCATCATTTTAAAACGGTTAAAGGGGTAGGTTACAAGTTTGTGCTGTAATGGCTGTTGCGCTTAAAACATCGTATCGCTTTGCGTTTCGTTCTTCTTTGTTTATTTCTATACTACTATCCCTAGTCCTTACCATATTGTTATGGTTATCAGACCTATTGGTTTGGTATGTTCCCCTACTTTTTTTGGTGCTATCGTTTTTGCTTTCTTTTTTGGTATTGCAGGCCAGGGTTGAGCGGTTCATTTATCGAAGGGTAAAAAAGATTTATGATGATGTTTCTTTATTGGAATCCTCTTCATTTTCATCAAAACCCATTACGACCGACATGAAGACATTGACCGAAGAAATTGAAAAATTTGCGCAAGACAAAAAAATTGAAATTGATACCCTAAAAATCCGTGAAGAATACAGAAGGGACTTTCTGGGTAATGTATCCCATGAGCTAAAAACGCCGCTTTTTACCGTTCAAGGGTATATTTTGACACTTTTGGATGGCGCCATAAATGATAAAAAAGTAAGTGAGAAGTACCTTAAGCGCGCCAGTAAAGGGGTGGAGCGTTTGATTTACATTGTGAAGGATTTGGATATGATTACCAAATTGGAAACGGGCGATCTCAACGTTAAAAAGGAACCCTTTGATATCGTAGATCTTATTCAAAACGTTTTTGAGCTCCTTGAAATGCGGGCGGCCAAAAAGGAAATCTCCCTGACTTTTGATATGGAGTATCATGAACCCATTTATGTGCTGGGAGATTCAGAAAAAATACAACAGGTATTGACCAATTTATTGGTAAACTCATTGAAATACGGTCATCAGAACGGAACCACTGAGGTAAGCGTCGAAAACTTGATAAAAAATAAGGTCATTGTTCGTGTTACCGATAACGGAGAGGGCATTCCAAAAGAGCATATTCCCCGTTTGTTCGAACGTTTTTACCGTGTAGACCAGAGTGGTAGCCGAAAAGAAGGGGGTTCAGGGCTTGGGCTATCGATAGTCAAACATATCATGGAGGCCCATGGGGAAAAAATTTATGTTGAAAGTGAGGTAGATGTGGGCTCTGAGTTTTCCTTTACGCTTGAAAGAATCAAAAAGAGTCTTTTGTAATCAATCGTTTGTTTAAAAGACGCCAGGCCAGAATACTCTTGAACGCTGTTCAAGTCATTCAAAATGAATTTATCTTGTGTTGAGAAAGGTACAATTCCCTTCTTATGCAATCTCTGGGCAAGATATTCTTGTTCATACTGGCCTGGGGTAGGAATGAAAAAGGCCTTTTTTTCGAGCTTGGCCAAATCCATAATTGTCGTATATCCAGAACGGCATAAGATGATTTCACTCGAATTGATTGCCGTTTGAAGTTCTTGTGATTGCATGTAGTTATGCACGTATACCTTTGCGTTTTTGAAGTGTAGGGTTTCAATACATTTCTCTGCCTCAATCTTTCCTTTTACAAATAGAACGTTTCCCCTAAATTGCTTTAATTCTTTCAACAGTTGTTTGGCCAACATTCCGCGTTGGGGTTCGGGTCCTGAAAGCAGGATCATTACATCATACTTTATCGGAAGTGCTTCTTTTTGAAACCTACTCAATGGACCAAGGTATTCAATATGGAACGCTGCTTTTTTCAAATGCCCAAGTTTTCCAGTGAGATTGGGCTTGCCCGCTACATCGGGAACCCAGCATACATCGAATTTTTTGATGACCTCACGATGTGCCTTTGAGCTGAACCAAGTGGTATTGCCCGAAAGTACATTGAGTTGATGTGTTATGAATACCGAAGGCACTTTTTTGTAACGGACCCCAAGGCGATTGTCTGAAATGATAGCTTCAATTTGGTGCGCTTTCACAAGCCTTTTCGTCGCCTTCCTTTCTTTTGCAATCGTTTTCAAGACCTTGGGAGAATCCCAAATCATCTTTAATTTAAAGTGTTTTCCTTTTTCGGCATACTTAATATCATATGATGGTAGTGCGAAACTTTGTAGTTGGGGAAACTCCTTCCGTAACAATTTCAATGCCACACCGTCAGAGGCTATAATGGGTTCAAAGCCGTGCAAAACAAGCGCTTGAATAATCGGAATACATCGCGTGGCATGGCCAAGGCCCCAGTTCAATGGCGCTATTAAAACACGTTTAGAATTTGACATTACCTGCAAAGGAACATACCCTATGATGGAAGTACTTTTCCTTAGTTTTGCCAAAACTTTAAGTTATTGTTTTGGGCAGTAAGAACAAGCTAAAGCGTTTTGCGGAAAACGCCACTTTTTCGAATGTTATTCAGCCGAGTCGCGAACAGGTCGTTGAAGGTTTCCCTTTAAAAGGAAAATGGCACGAACACTTTCAAAATGAAAATCCTTTGGTGTTGGAACTTGGCTGTGGGAAGGGAGAATATACCGTTGGTCTAGCCCAACGCTATCCGGAGAAGAACTTTATTGGAATAGACATTAAGGGTGCCCGGTTTTGGCGGGGGGCCAAAACGGCTTTGGAGGAAAACTTGTGCAATGCGGCCTTCCTTAGAACGCAAATAGAGTTGGTTGATTTATTATTTGCTGCGCACGAGGTCGATGAGATTTGGATAACCTTTCCTGATCCACAAATCAAATATAAACGCACCAAACACCGGTTGACCAATGCCGCTTTTCTAAAAAAATACCGGTCAATTCTCAAACCAGGGGGGATAGTGCACCTGAAAACCGATAGTGAGTTTATGCATGGTTACACCTTAGGTTTGTTACATGGTCAAGGTTGTGAAATACTCTATGCCAATCATGACGTCTATAAAAATGAAGGTGCCCCTCGGGAAGTATTGGAAATACAGACTTTTTATGAAAATCAGTATCTTGAGGTGAATAAGGCCATTACCTACATTCAATTTAGACCGACCAACTAAATAATGACCCAACTGGTACTTCTTTTTGTGGCGACTTTTGTTGCGGCCGTTCTGGCCTCTGCTCCACCCGGACTTTTGAACGTCAATGCGGCGAAAGTAAGTGTGGAAAGAGGTAAGAAAAACGGAATTTTATTTAGCTCCGGTATAGCGGTAATGGTGATGTTCCAAGCCTATTTGGCCGTGCGCATTGCGAAATTTTTATCCAGAAACCCTGAGGTCATCTCTTGGTTGATGAAATCTGCCATACTGATTTTTGCCGTCTTGGCGGTATTCTTCTTTTTTAAGGCCAAGAAAAAGCAAGAACACCAAATTGTGACACATCAAGGCACTTCAAAAAGTAGTTTTACCAAAGGGCTCTTTCTCGCCGCATTGAACTTATTACAAATTCCATTTTATAGCGGACTGAACACCTTTTTCCACGCTAAGGAAATCATGAATTTTGAAATTTTGGATGAGGTGTTGTTCATTCTGGGGGCAGGCCTGGGCACATTTTTGGTCATGTATACCTATGTTTTTTATTTTAATAAGATGGAAATGAAATCCAATCGGTTTTCAAAGAATTCAAACTATATTCTTAGCATTCTAATGCTAGTGTTGTTGGCCATCACTTTAATTCGCTTGTTCAATGGCTAAAAAAGAGGAAATCAATTTTTTTGATAAGGTCTATGAGGTAGCCCAACAAATTCCGTACGGTAAGGTAACTTCTTATGGTGCTATTGCGAAATATTTAGGTGCTGCTCGAAGTGCTAGAATGGTGGGTTGGGCGATGAACAATTCCTTGGGCAAGGATGTACCTGCCCATCGCGTGGTCAACCGGGTGGGCGTACTTACCGGAAAACATCACTTTGATGGTACCAACCTAATGCAACAACTGTTGGAGAACGAGGGTATTGAGGTTGTTGACAACCAAATCGTAGATTTTAAAAAACATTTTTGGGATCCGGTGAAAGAGTTGCAATAGTCTGTCAGATTGAGCGCTACCGATGGCTATCGGCACGAGATATCCCACAATTTGTAAATTTTTCGAAAATTAGGATAAATCATCAAATAAGAGGAACCTATCCTATCATCTTCACTTTCAATAAAAAGGATTTAAAATCTTGGGTCCACGACGTATCTTTGTACTCTGGATTTAGTTGAAAAATTATCGCCTAAAAACGAGAAATGAAGTTTACAAAGAAAGAAGTCCTAGCGGCATTAGAGCATATTTCGGCACCTGGTGAAGGGCAAAATATCGTTGAGAGTGGATCGGTCACCAATGTCCAGGTTTTTGGCGACGAGGTTGAGGTAGATGTGACGATTAATAATCCAAGTCTTCAAGCGCGAAAGAAGACCGAGGTTGAGATTTTAAAAATCATTCATCAGAAGGTTTACGAGAAGGCGAAGATAAAGGTGAATTTAAAAGTAGATGCACCTGCTAAACCCAAGGTGAACGAAATCAAGGGGAAACCTATTGCAGGCATCAATAATATCATTGCTGTAGCATCAGGTAAAGGAGGGGTAGGTAAGTCTACCGTTACTGCAAATTTAGCCGTAACCTTGGCCAAAATGGGCTTTAAAGTGGGGTTGTTGGATACCGATATTTACGGCCCATCCATGCCCATTATGTTTGATGTGGCCCAAGAGCGACCGCTATCGGTCAATGTTGATGGAAAAAATAAAATGAAACCGGTAGAGAATTATGGGGTTAAAATGTTATCCATCGGCTTTTTCACCCAACCCAATCAGGCGGTCATTTGGCGTGGACCTATGGCGAGCAAAGCCTTAAATCAAATGATTTTTGATGCGCATTGGGGGCAGTTAGATTTTTTGTTGCTCGATTTACCCCCGGGTACCGGTGATATTCATTTGAGCATCATGCAATCACTTCCCGTTACCGGAGCGGTTGTGGTGAGTACGCCACAAGAGGTTGCCTTGGCCGATGCCCGTAAGGGTGTGGCGATGTTTCAGCAAGAGACAATTAATGTTCCCGTGTTGGGAATCGTTGAAAATATGGCTTATTTCACTCCTGAGGAACTCCCTGAAAACAAATATCATATCTTTGGTAAGGATGGAGCCAAAAATTTGGCGCAAGATTTGAACGTTCCTTTTTTAGGAGAAATTCCATTGGTACAAAGTATTCGTGAAGCCGGCGATGTAGGAAGGCCAGCAGCATTGCAGACGGGAACCCCGACCGAGGCAGCTTTTGAAGAAATGACCAAGAGTGTTGTTCAAGAGTTGGTACAACGCAATAAAGATTTGCCTCCGACAGAAGCAATAAAAATTACAACGATGGCGGGCTGCGCCGCCGTTAAAAAGAAATGAGTATGACAGCAGAAGAAATACAGACCAATGTAGAGAAAGCTTTGGATGAAATTCGTCCTTTTTTGCAAAGTGATGGAGGAGATATTTCGTTGGTTTCCATCGATAATGGTAATTCAGTCAAAGTACGGCTTGAAGGAAACTGCATAGGTTGTTCCGTTAACCAAATGACCCTTAAAAGTGGTGTCGAAATGACCATAAAGAAATATGTTCCTCAAATAGAGGAGGTCATCAACCTTAGTTGAAATTGACAATCTTCATCAAAATCCATTTTTCAGAATTCTAGATTTACCGAAATTTTAAGTTAGGTATGATTACAACCGATATATTGATTATTGGTGCTGGCCCAACCGGGCTTTTTGCCGTTTTTGAGGCAGGACTTTTAAAGTTAAAATGCCATCTTATTGATGCCCTTCCGCAACCCGGCGGACAGTGCTCCGAGATTTATCCCAAAAAACCTATTTACGATATCCCCGGTTTTCCTGAGGTACTTGCAGGCGATTTGGTCAGTAACCTAATGGACCAAATAAAACCATTTCAACCGGGTTTTACCTTGGGGGAGCGTGCCGATGGTATTGAAAAATTAGAAGACGGAACGTTTATTGTAACCACCAATAAGGGCACAAAACACCATGCCCCAATTGTAGCGATTGCAGGGGGGCTGGGTAGTTTTGAGCCGCGCAAACCGCAGTTGGAAAATATAGTTGATTTTGAAGATAAAGGGGTCGCGTACATCATTCGTGACCCAGAGGTCTATCGCGATAAAAAAGTGTTGATTGCTGGTGGTGGCGACTCTGCGTTGGATTGGTCCATCTTCTTGGCCGATGTCGCCAAAGAGGTGACCTTGGTTCATCGAAGAAATGAGTTTCGTGGGGCCTTAGACTCCGTAGAAAAAGTCCAGGAACTAAAGAATCAAGGTAAGATTCATCTAATTACTCCTGCCGAGGTAGTTGCCTTGGAAGGAGAGGACACTTTGGAAGCAGTTGTCGTGCGCAAAAACAGTACCCCAAAGGAAGACCAACGCATCGAAGTGGATAGTTTTATTCCCTTGTTCGGGTTATCCCCAAAGTTGGGGCCGATTGCGGATTGGGGCTTGGACATTGAAAAAAATGCCATCAAGGTGGACAATACGTTAGATTATCAAACCAATATTCCCGGTATTTACGCGATTGGTGATGTGAATACGTATCCCGGAAAGTTAAAGCTGATTCTTTGTGGATTTCATGAGGCGACATTAATGTGTCAAAGTGCCTATCAACGCATTTTTCCTGATAAGAAATATGTCATGAAATATACTACCGTTGGTGGGGTGGAAGGCTTTGATGGAAGTAAAAAAGAAGCACCAAAAGCTGTGGTGAAAACAATTAATTAACTTCCCCTCTATAAAGAGGGGATTGAGGGGTGTGTAAATGATAGTTAAATACAATCCCAAACTCAAAGAACTGGCTAGGCAACTTCGTAACAACGCTACCAAATCGGAAATTCGATTATGGCAAAAGTTGAAGAGGGGACAAATGTATGGTTATGACTTTCACCGTCAAAAACCAATTGATGAGTTCATTGTTGATTTTTTCTGTAACAAACTACAGCTTGCCATTGAACTTGATGGTTATTCCCATGAAATCCTAGAGGTATGGGAAAAGGATGTTATTAAAACGAAAAGGCTGAATGAAATTGAAATTAATGTGCTTCGTTTTTCAGATTTTCAGGTTTTGAATGATATTGAAAATGTACTTTTAGCGATTGAAGATTACATTGTGAAATTTGAGGAAAATGGGTTTACACCTCCCTCCGTCCCTCCTTTCTAGGAGGGAAGTCAAATAGTTTTATGTCAGACATTAAAATAAAAATAATCGATCGGGAAGGTGTTCTTCATGAAGTGGATGCCCCTACGGACATGAATATGAATCTTATGGAGCTCGTTAGGGCGTATGAACTCGCCCCAGAAGGCACTATAGGGATATGCGGGGGTATGGCCATGTGCGCTTCTTGTCAATGTTACGTAAAATCAACACATGAACTTCCTGAAAAATCGGATGATGAAGAAGCCATGTTGGCAGAAGCTTTTAATGTAGAGGACAATTCCCGTTTGGGATGCCAATTGCATATCACTCCAAATATGGAAGGACTGGAGATAGCGTTAGCACCTGAAGAACTCTAGTATTTTCTTTCTGACCAGTGGGTTAGATCCTTGCCTGGTAGGTAAACAGGTTGTAGTACCGACCTTTGGCAGCAATCAATTCTTCGTGCGTACCCTGCTCCGCAATACGCCCCTTTTCAATAACTAAAATTTGATTCGCTTTTCTGATAGTGCTCAATCGATGGGCAATGACAAAAGTCGTTCGGCCCTTTGTAAGTTCGGCCAAACTTTTTTGAATCAAGGCCTCACTTTCTGTGTCTAGATTGGATGTGGCTTCGTCCAAAATCAAAATTTTAGGATTTGCCAATACGGCTCGTGCAATGGCAATCCGTTGCCGCTGCCCTCCAGAGAGTTTGACCCCTCGCTCACCGATTAGGGTATCCAAGCCGTCGTCAAAACGGTCCGTAAATTCATTGACATAGGCCGCGACGACTGCCGCCTCGAGTTCTTCTTTTGAAGCATTCGGCCTTGGAAAAAGAATATTTTCACGAATGGTGCCCTCGAATAAAAAATCATCTTGCAATACTACTCCTAAAAATTGACGAAAACTGGTGAGATCAACCTTCGATAAATCATTGCCATCAATCGTTATCTTCCCCGCATCTGGATTTAGAAAGCTTGCTGCCAATCCTGCAATCGTACTTTTACCGGAACCAGAGCTTCCGACCAGGGCAATGACTTCCCCCGCTTTAGCCTCAAAATTAATGTTGTGCAGTACCTCTTTATTTTCCTCATACGCAAAGGATACCTCCTCAAATACCATATCGCCCTTTACTGATTCCAGTTGAATGGTTCGGTCTTTTTCCTGTGCTTCGGCGGTTTTGTTCATCAATTCTTCAGTCCGGTCGAGTCCGGCCAAGGCCTCCGTCAGCTGACTGCCGATATTACTCATTTGAACAATGGGTGCCACCATAAGAGCCAATAAAAAGGTGAACTCAAAATATTGGCCTGTAGTGAGTTCTCCTTGTATCATCAGATAACCACCATAACCCATCATGATTCCTGTTGTTGCGAGTCCCAAAAGAAATGTTGATGAACTGGTCATAAAAGCTGTTGCTGTAAGGCTCTTTTTTACGTTTTGGTAAAGGCGTTCCACACCACTTTCAAATACCTTTGCTTCTTGTTCCTCAGCATTGAAGCCCTTGATGACCCGAATGCCACCTAAGGTTTCAGTCAGTCTCCCTTTGACTTCTGCATTTATCTTTCCACGGTCCCGAAACACAGGACGAATTATTTTAAAGGCTTTCAAGGCGATAAAGGCAAAAACAATCAGTGGGATAAAAGTGAGCAGCGTCATTTCAGGACTTATCCTCAGCAATAATATGAGCGAAACAACGGCAGTAATCGTTCCTCCTACCAATTGTACCAATCCGGTTCCAATAAGGTTTCGTACCCCTTCTACATCACTCATGATTCGCGATACCAATGATCCTGACTTCGTATTGTCAAAAAACCGAATGGGCAAGGACAATACTTGTTTTTGTACTTGTGCCCGCAGTTCAGAAATCATGTATTGCGCTTGAATACTCAGTACTTTGGTCAATAGGAATGACATGATTGCCTGAACCAAAAAGGAAAGTATGACCACCACCACCAAAATTTTTAAAAAATCATAGTTTTTGTTGGGTACGATATCGTCTAAAAAGTAGCGTAGTGATACTGGTGCCACAAAACTCGCCGCTTTGTTAATTATGATTAAGAGCAAGCCCAAAAAGACCAGATTTCTTCTTGGCCAAATGATGGTCTTAAACGCTTTTAGGATACTTACTTTTTTGTCTGCCATACCATACTGAAAACGAATTGCAAGATACTTTAAATAGAAGCTAAAATCGGTGTGGTTCGCACCAACGGTTAATTTTTTGAATAAATTGGGAACAGTATCTTTAAGGACGGTAATTGCATAATCTAAAAACTATGAGAACCCTATTTTTTTTATGTGTCATTGTATTTGCGGCGTGTACATCGAAAGAGATGAATCCTGAAATTGAAAAATGGGAGGCCCAGGCGCAACGTGTTGAAATCATCCGTGATGATTTTGGAGTGCCCCATATCTATGGTAAGACTGACGCTGATGCTGTTTTTGGTTTGCTCTATGCCCAATGTGAAGATGATTTTAACCGTGTGGAACAGAATTATATTTGGGCTACAGGTCGTTTGGCGGAGGTAGAAGGTGAAGAGTCCATTTACAGTGACCTACGGGCAAATCTATTTATGACCGAGGAAGAAGCCAAGACGAATTATGAGAAAAGTCCTGATTGGCTCAAAGCTTTATGTGATGCTTTTGCAGACGGTATTAATTATTATCTCTACACGCACCCTGAAGTAAAACCTAAATTGTTGACCCGTTTTGAACCCTGGATGCCCATGTATTTTAGTGAGGGTAGTATTGGCGGTGATATTGAGCGAATATCCACCTGTAAAATTAAATCGTTCTATGAGTCTGGAATGGAGTTGCCCGAAATGGAACTACTGGAAATGAAAAAGAAAGAAGAAATGACCGAACCCCAAGGGTCAAACGGAATTGCCATTTCAGGAGACTTGACCCAATCGGGCAATGCTATGCTGTTGATCAACCCGCATACCTCATTTTATTTTAGGGGGGAAGTGCATGTTGTATCTGAAGCAGGTTTGAATGCCTATGGTGCGGTTACTTGGGGGCAGTTTTTCGTATATCAAGGCTTTAATGAAAAAACGGGTTGGATGCACACGAGCACCTATACTGATGTGATGGATGAGTTTAAAGAAACCATTGTAAAAAATGATGGAAAGTTGTTCTATCAATACGGTCAAGAATTACGACCCGTCGATTCTACTTCCGTTACTTTGAAGTTTAAGACCAATAGTGGAATTGAAGAGAGAACCTTCCCGATGTATCGAACGCATCACGGCCCCATAACGCACGCTGTAGACACTCAATGGACGGCTTCTGCGATGATGTGGGAACCAGTGAAGGCTTTGGAACAATCTTACATCCGTACAAAACAGGATGGTTACAAGGGCTTTAGGGAGATGATGGATATTCGAACGAATTCTTCAAACAATACGGTTTATGCTGATGCCGAGGGTAATATCGCTTACTTTCATGGAAATTTTATCCCCAAACGGGATACTATTTTTGATTACACCCAGCCCGTTGATGGCGGCAATCCAAAAACGGACTGGCAAGGTTTGCATAGTGTCGATGAAAATATTTTGGTTAAAAATCCGCCCAATGGTTGGATACAGAATTGTAACAGCACTCCGTATACTGCTGCTTTGGAACATAGTCCCAAGCAAGGGGATTATCCCAAATATATGTCTCGCGACCAAGAGAACTTTAGGGGGGTGCATGCCATAGAACTCCTAAGAAATAAGTCCGGGTATACTTTGGATAGTTTGATTCAATTGGCACATGACCCATATTTACCTGCTTTCCGGGGGTTGATTACAGGATTGGTTCAAGCGTATTACCGCAACCCAAGGGAAGATTTGAAAAAACCTATTGAAACATTATTGAATTGGGATTTCAGAACTTCTACGGAGTCCGTGGCCATGACCCTGGCCCATTACTATGGTACGAAGTGTTTTCAGAAAGCTGAAAGACCGAAAGGACTCTATGCCATGCAACTCATTGAATATTGGGGAAACCAATTTCCTGACTTGGAGAAGTTGACTCTTTTTGCGGAGGTCATCAACAATCTAAACAACGACTTTGGTACATGGGAGCAGCCCTGGGGAGATGTCAATCGCTACCAACGGTTGAATGGTGATATCAGCCAAGACTTTGATGATGCCAAACCGAGTATCCCTATTGGTTTTGCCAGTGGACGATGGGGTGCGTTAGCCGCCTATGGAGCACGATATACTTCTGAAAATGCCAAAAAAATGTATGGAACAAGAGGGAACAGTTTTGTTGCTGCGGTTGAATTTGGGGAAAAGGTCAAGGCGAAGACCATTTTGGCAGGCGGACAAAGTGGGGACCCAAACTCACCTCATTTTGAGGACCAGATTCAAAAATATGCCGATGTCAGTTGGAAAGAGGCTGCCTATTACAAAGAAGATGTGCTTGAAAGGGCGAAAGCAACGTACCGACCAGGGGAGAGGAAGTAGGTTTGTTAAAGGTTAAAGGT
>ERZ1740067.426-NODE-426-length-34365-cov-6.525299_pt1 | contig 34365 bp, 25 predicted proteins | sample MGYA00581736_ERZ1740067 | MGnify/ENA primary metagenome ERZ1740067 (study PRJEB43018, sample SAMN04849236) | marine metagenome | isolation source: floating plastic debris | place: Pacific Ocean | collected 2008-08-27 | study: EMG produced TPA metagenomics assembly... | reverse complement strand
AAATTGATAGAGTTTTTGTACGCCAAATTGATAGAGCCAATAGCTAGAAATACGCCAAATTGATAGAGTTTTTGTACGCCAAATTGATAGAGCCTGAGATGAAAAATGGACGTTAAATTGATAGGGAGTTCATTTTTGCTGAAACTCGCTTATATTGGTGCCATTCATCTTGTGTGAACGATCTGGTGAAAATTCTAGGAGCGCTATGAGCGAGTCAAGCACTCAACTAAATATATTTGGTGTCGATGGGCCGTTGTTGCGGATTCTGCCCCGTGCCGGAGCCACGATTCGTAATCCAGACACGAGGTTGCCTGTTCTACGCTCTGATGCAGGCGGCTACTATCTCGAAATGATGATCGAAGGCGATCCTGACGAGGAAAGCGAAGTCGAGATGGTTCGCAGAATCCCTTTAGATAATCTTTCTGTAGAAGAGTGGAGAGAACTGAAGAAAGAGTATGACAGTTTGGATTTGGAGACCTATCTAAGTAAAGGAATTAAAGGTCTAGATCAGATAGAAGATATTCGTTTGCGGCGGCTCACGGCTGCGCTGTTGACTTTTTTAAATCCCAGGCAGGTGCAGCTAGTGCTTTTTCTATATAGGGCTGCTGCGGCAGAAGGAACTGGCTCTTTAGTGAAGATTCGCTCTAACGACATTCTTGAAGTGATGGGTTACGAGCGAACAAAAGACGGTAGTTTCCATGCCGTTATTAGATCTCAACTGCATTGTGACATGATGGCGCTTCACAGGACGGAGTTAGTCTACGCTCAAGAAACGTGGACGGGAGAAAAACTTGAAGCTGATGTCAAAATTAGAAACATCCTAAGAGTTCAGGAATACCACGTTGATAATGTTCAGCGAGATTTTGATTCGGAGAAAGCAGCTGACTATGCATACAGCGCAGCTGATTCATATACGGTAAACCTGGAGTTCTTTCAAACTTCGGCTGTTGCTGATGGTGATTTTGTCCTATTTGGCAATATCGACATGCACCAGGGGGTTGGTAAGAAAGCCAAGCATGACTATGGGCTAAAGTTGCTGATGTATCTGGCCAGCCGCCTAAAGTGGGATTCCCCAAAAGATGGCCAGTACTTGACTATCTCTAGGCGATGCTTGTTCAAGAATTTAGACCTTTTAGGAAGTAACTCTTCGCGAAATAACAGAATACTCTGGAGAACTATTGATGAATTAAAAGAGAAAGAATTCCTACTTGACGCACGCGAGTTGCCCAGAAAGAGGAAGAGTAGTCTTTTGATTCGATTTCAACTAAACCCTGACACTATAAAATCTCACAACCAGAGAGTGTTGGCTGGAACCTCATCATGATTGGTCGGACGTATATCCCCTTCTTGACTTTTGTTTGATAGCAGCTGCTTTCCCTTATGGTCTGCGGCTATCGGTGGCAGGCTGTATTTTATTCCTCAGCCTGAGTAGTTACCATACACTCTTTTATTTCTGAGATATCAAAAATACAAATCCAATGCTCAAGACTATAAGTAACAACAGCGAGAGTATTGGTAATAATGAAAGACGCCCTACTGCATTTGCAAGTATCTTTGCTGGCCCTTTCCCACCAACATTACGGTGAGGAAAAGGAGTGGAAGGGATATCCACTTCTAAGAAGTCGCATAATGGTGGCCAGCCATCTTTAACTCTAAACTCCAGCAGGTTTTTATTGTGAAAACTTAGTCGAACCTGCCTATTATGCTTTCGATAACCTGCGAGGATTCTGTCAGGCTGAACTTTACCTTTGTCAATTGCCGTTTCTCCGAACAGTAGCTCATGTAGCTTCTCGGAGAAAGGCCAAAGGCGATTAAGCGGTGGCAGGAAACGAATGAACCTAAAGCTCATGGCAGAACTCATAAGACGGGTATATGAATTTAGCCAGTCTTGTTCATTTCTGTAAGTTAGAACAACTTTCATCTTTGGAAAGGCTTTTGCAATTGGCTCGAAGAAGTGAGCACTAGGCATGTCGGTGATAGCGATGTATCCTTCAAAGAACTGACGCCAGTCAACCTCTTCAGGCTTAACCGTTCCAGAGATTAACTCAGACCAAAACTGCAGATGCTGGGGCTTATTAATGACCTCTGACATATGGTACGCCTTGCCTCTGTATAGCGTCTCCAGGGCACGCTTTATCGAGAAAGTGCCCGTTCGACTCATGCCGACGACAAATACTTTCGGGTAGACACAGTTATTTCTCAGATCATTTTTTTGAGATAGGATGGTCACTGGTTGAGCTTTTTATGCATCTAATCCAATTTACCAAATTTGATCCGCAGATTGTTTAGATAAACATCAACTAACCGCACATGTTTGAAGCCAAGGGAAAGCTGACAATTCTCCGTGTCGGTGTCTATTCATTTATATTTGCTCCTTTCTTTTTTACTACTGTAGTAAGAGCCGAAGTCATTCCAGATCAGAGTTTGGGTGACGAGGCTACTACAGTTATGACCGATGCGGATGCTGAGAGCTTTTTCGTTACTGGGGGAGCACAGCGCAATGCGAATCTATTTCACAGCTTTGAGAGTTTAACGATTAATCGCAGTGAGCAGGTATTGTTTGAACATCCAATAGCAGTTGAAAGAATATTTGGACGGGTTACAGGTGGGAGTAGCTCGATAATTGACGGTGGATTAGGTGTAAACGGTAGCGCGGATCTCTTTTTAATTAATCCGGCAGGCATTTCTTTCGGCCCAAGTGCCGCAATTCAACTGGAAGGAGCCTTTGTTGCTTCAACCGCGAACTATATCGATTTTTCTGATGGCCTTACGTTCGGCTCTACAGCTGATTCATCTGTGCTTTCGACGACCATACCAGTAGGTCTTGGACTGTCGGGGAGTAGCAGTATTTTAGTAGAAGGAACGGGCCACACGTTAAACAGTGGAAACCTCATCTTTCCATATGTCGAGTCACAGCCTACTTCAGGGTTATCTTTATTCTCTCAAAATACAATCGCGTTGATAGGAGGAAACGTTTCTCTCGATGGCGGTGTCATTCGCTCATCCGATGGACGTATCTTTCTAGGGGCAGTTAGAGAAGGAAAGGTCTCACTTTCTCCCGCTTCAGAAGGATGGAGCTTTTCCTTCGATCAAGACAACCTTCTGGGAAATATTGTCTTGGATGATTTTTCCCTTGTAGACGCAGTAGGTGCTAGTGGCGGAATTGTAGAAATTGTTGGACAAGATATTCAGATTTTGGATTCTTCTGTGGTGATAGCTTCAAGCCTATTGCAAGGTCTGGGCCAGTCCCAAATAAGCTTTTCCGGTCAATCCATATTAATAGACGGTGAGATTTCCAGCGTCCCCACAGATGTTGTCGTCGAAAGCAGACCATCAGAGCCTATTCCCTTCGTTCCTGCCTCTCTTATTCTTGATAACTTTGCTCAGGGAAGTCCTGGGACGATAGAAGTAGAGGGCCAGACCATTGCTATAGAAAACGGCGGTGCTATCTACGCCAGATCCTTTGGGCAAGGCGTACCGGGTGATATCGCTATTTCTGGAGATAATCTTTTTGTTGACGGTTCCAATGCCATAAGTGGCAATCCCAGCGGCATTGCAGTCGCTTCGGTTGGAGATTCTGATTTGTCTACTCTAGAAGGCGGAGAAATTAGAATTGACACTGCTTTAGTGGAGCTAACTAATGGTGGTGGTATTACATTTTCGACTTTTAATACAGGTGATGGCGGTCAGATAGTGATAGATAGTGGCAAGGTTCGAGTGTTATCCGCCTCAGAGGAATTACGATTTCCGTCACAGATTAGTGCGCTTTCTCTACAGGCTGGGCTCAGTCCTGATGTTGGTAATGGTGGAAGAATTTTCATCAATACGGAATCTCTCGACGTATCTGATGGAGGGTTAATTACGACCAGTTCTGATAACTCTGGAAATGCTGGAGACATAACAATAAATGCCGAAAACTACATAAGAATAGATGGTGATCTGCTTGGAGCCGCTGGCAATAGTACGATCGAGAGTGCTGTTGTCGAATTTCCAGAAGAGTTGAGAGAAGTTTTTGGTGTTTTAGGAATTCCTACTGGTGATGGTGGATCTGTACTTATCAACACGCCTATCTTAATCCTCGATAACGGTTTGGTGTCTGCTCGTAACCAAGGTTCTGGTGCTGCCGGAAACATCAACATAAATGCTCGGCGCATCGACTTACTCAACGGTAGTCAGATTGCAGCTTCAACGGCTGAAGGGGCTGGGGGGAATATAGAGGTTGATTCCAATTCGCTATTGCTTCAGAGCAGTTCTGTAAACACTGCGGCGCTATCTGATGGGGATGGTGGCAATATTGCCATTAATAGTGATGCGATCGCACTCTTACAAGACAGCAGCATTAGCGCCAATGCCGAGCTAGGCTCTGGCGGACAAGTCATCATCACTACCGACGCGCTTCTACAGTCGCCAGACAGCTCAATCTCAGCGACTTCAGAGGTTGGCTCTCAAGAGGGGGTGGTAGAGGTACAAGCACCTGACGAAGCTCCGAGGGCAGAGTCAGAGATTGAGCCACCCGCTGTCGCAGTTCCTCAAGTTACCGCCGTTTGCGCTCAAGGTGGCAGGCAGCGTGGTGAGTTCACAGTAACTGGCAGAGGCGGTTTACCAACCTCCCCGAACGACATTCAGCAGACCTACAGAGGATGGACTAGCGAGCCAGTTCCGAATGACACCACAACGCCCGCTCGCTCGGCGCAGATCGCTGAGGCTCAGGGCTGGCTATCTAACGGAGATGGCACTATCCGATTTACCGATCAATCGACCAATCTGGTTAGCTCACCGTCCGGGCGTACGGCCTGCGTCAATGGCACAGTTTCTCAAAATCGAAACTGATAACTGAGTGAAAAATCTAGCCCCTCTTCTTGCAGGCTCTCACCTTCTATCCCTACTTCGGTAAAAGGAATAGCGTAATTTAACCGAGCGGTGAGTGCTTCCCATTCATATTGCACGCCGACACCCACGGAGGCTAGAAAGCTGTTGTCTAATGCTCTGTCGGCCCCATTATTCCAGCCGATACCAGCTCCGGCGAAAGGCACAAGGCTTAGCTGCTGGTTGTCCCCCACTTCTAGTATTGGAATGTCTACTTCGGCGGTTACGGTCAATCCACTGTCTGCGATCACGGCATCTTGTCGGTAGCCGCGTACTGAATTTGGGCCACCCAGGCTAAACTGCCTGACGGGAACGAGTGGGTCTCCGCTTAGCTGGATATCGGCACCCACAGTTAATTGGGACTCTTCTCCAACCCTCTGTAGCCACAACGCTTGTCCTCGCCATACAAAGTATTGTCCATTAGGCTCTGCCCCGCTGGTTGAATTGAATGCATCTATTCCTAGCCCGAACCGAGATCGCGCAAGCAAGGCGCTGGCTCTAGACTGCCGTAGATATTCTTGAGATAGCGTCAATTCGGTAATTCGGGTACTGCCATCTTCGTCGGCTCCTGGCGACAGTGGAAACGGAAAACCAGCCAACGTGGTTTCACTCTCAATTCTGTCCGCGCTGATGCCAACAGCAAACTCTTCAATCCTAGATTCGCTTGCCCGTCTGACGAGCGGATGGCGGAGTGACAGGCTATAGACCTGGCTGTCGGTTCGAATATCAAAGTCATTGAGAGGCTCTTCTACAATTTGACCCTCTAATTGGGCGTAGTCGAACGCCAGGGTTGTGTTCCGCGCATTAATAGGGACTTCTATTCCAGTGTTAAAGCCATTGCTGCCTTCGGTACGGCTATAGCCGAGTCTGAGTTCTTCTCCCAACTCTAAAAGGTTAGAGGCACTCAGTTGCACTTCTGCCTGGGTGCTGCCAGCTGAAGGTGCTCTGTAATTATCGGTGCCGATTCTGACCTGAAAGCTGGGCTTGGCCTCTACTTGCACCGCTAAAATGCTTGAGCCGGTTCGACTACCCGCCGATAGGTTAGCGGAGATACTTTCAACGAGGGGATCGATTTGCAGCAGCCGGAGCGCTTTTTCTAACTCTGGTTGGTTGAGTACGGGTGTGATCGCTCCATTGAGCCTCGCTCTCACATACTGATTGAGTCGCTCGTCTCCACTGAATTCGATTGCTTCTACGGTGCCTTCTACAATCTGGAGTGAAATAGTGGCCGAATGGACATCAACGGCCTGGTTTTCTTCAATAGGAAGGTACGCACCAGAGGTTGTGTAGCCATTGTTGACATACAAATCTGTAATTTCTGAGCGAAGCTGTATTAATTCAGTGAAAGAAACTTCCCGGTTCAAATAGGGTTGCGCGACTTCCAAAAGTTGTTCATCTGTAAAGACAGTATTGCCGATGAACTCAAACCCCGAGATAAATACGGTTTCTTGTATTCGAGGTATTTCAGGTGTAAAGGTGGGCTCAGGAATATCAGGCGTTTCTATGGGTCTGCGTTCTATCTCTGGCACTTGAAGGGTGTCTGCTGGCAACTGCGGCGGCTGTGGAAGCTGAGAAGGTGGCAGGGGAGGCGCTGTTTGTGCCTTAGTCTCTGCGCTTATACCAACAAAAGTTGAAATAGTTGTTGCAAATCCAATAAGACTTCTTTTAGGCACCAATACAAAGAAAAGTGGTTTGATGTTCGATTTGATACTTATAATTTTAATGCAAGTTGTTGTTTGACATGTATGTCCTTTAGAATTCGACCTCTACTGCTGATTTTTCTCTCCTTTCTTGTCGTATTGATTTTTTCTGGAAAGGCCAGAACTCAGTCGCTGAGCGCTCAACAACTAAATCAGGAAGGTTTTGTTTTTCTTTACAACGGTGCGGCAGCTGAAGCCCTTTCTTCCTGGCAACAGGCGGAGGAATTGTACAGAAACCAGAACAATTTAGAAGGAGTTACAGGCACTCAGCTCAATCAAGCACTTGCAGAACAGTTACTGGGACTCTATCCTCGCGCTTGCACCACGATTACTGAGGCGATCGCTATTCCTGTCCAAACCTGTCAGCCGGATTATGGCAAAGATGCTGTGCTCTCTTCCCTTTCTAAAATTGAGCTGACAGACGTAAATCGGATTGGTATTCGCTTGCTGGGCGAGAACCTAAGGCTACTGGGGAATTTAGCTGAGGCGGAATCGGCACTGACTTTTGTCAAGGCTCAAACCGAACAAGCTTCATCAGAAGCCAGTCGAATTGCTCTGGCGCTCGGAAGTGTCCATCATTTTGCGACCAAAGCGGCGATTCAATCGTATGCAAGAGCCAGCGCCCGCGAAGTGCAAAGCCGCAATGAAATAATTGCTGAGATCAATGCACAGCTTGAGCAGGCAAGAGCTAACTATCGCAGTGCCGCAGGAAGCGATGATGCTGAAGTCGCGACAAAGGCCAATCTGAATGTAATTGAGCTGCTCGTCGAGGTTGCTGTCAATCCCTCCCTCCCGCAGTCGGTACTAGCTGCCGGAGTGTCTTCCCAACTTAGCTCAGATGCCGCTATGGCATACAGTCAACTGAGCCGCACGAACTTTGATCAACTCCCTACTATAGACAGCATCTACAGCAGGCTGAATCTTGCAGGCAATTTAGTAGCAGCTATCCAATTAGAGGAGGTGCGTTCACTGTTCGGAAGTGCTGTGGATTTTTCAGCGGTTGAGAGATGGGTCTCGGATGCAACAGCTCTAGCTGAAAAAATAGACGATAAGCGGGCGCTTTCTTTTGCCTATGGAATAGCGGCTGAACTTAAAGCATTACAGTCAGCTTCGACGATAGCAGTTGAGACCCAGTACGCTCAGGCATTGGCCCTAGCTCAGTCGGTGCAGGCGTTTGATATTTCGTACGATTGGGCCTATCGTTTAGCGCAGCTCAGTGAAGCGGCTGGGCGTGATGATAAGGCGGCTGAATATTACGAAAGCGCCCTGGCTGCGCTAGATCAAGTTCGTGAGGATTTGGTCGCGGTAAACTCTGAACTCAGATTTGATTTTGCGCAGAAGATAGAGCCAGTCTACAGAGATTATCTGCAGTTTCTAGTCGATGCGTCTGATCCTAATTTTGCTCAAGTTGTTGAGGTTCACGACTCATTTCAGCTTGCTCAGCTAGAGAACTTTTTGCGTTGCGGTCGTCTGATTTCGCCAGAACCTGAGCTTGGCGACGTTGTGACGATACACGTTATCAATCTCGATCACTCAATTGAGGTGATTCTTTCTCGTTCTAGTGAGACTTATGGCTACAGTATCCTGGCTGAAGAGGTTGTCTCCTCAGCAGAAAACCTTGCGCTGAATCTACAGTCCCCTTCGTTCATCGAAACTCCAGAAAGTGATTTTCTGCCCTATGCTGAAGTGCTCTATGACAAGCTGCTCCGTCCAGCCGTAGCAGCGGGTTTTATTTCTAATGACGAACCTTTGAGCTTTGTTCTAGATGCGCCGTTCCAAACAATTCCTATGGGCATTTTGCACGATGGGCAGCAATATTTGGCTGCGACGCATTTACTGTCGAATTCGCTTCAGCTTAGGCAATCAGTCATGCCGTCTGCAAGTTCTAATGCCCTATTTGCAGGACTTTCTGAACAGGCTCCTAGCTTTAGTGAGCCGCTTGCCCCTGCGGGAATAAGACCGCTGCCAGAAACTGAATTTGAGGCAGCGGCTTTGGGACGCTATGTACGCTCCAAAGTTCTGCTAGATAGGGATTTTACGGCTGAGCAACTCGAAGATGAAGTGGCGGAGGACGACTATCAAATCGTACACATCTCAACCCACGGTCAGTTTAGTTCAGTCCCTGAGCGGACTTTTTTGGTGGCTTGGGATAGGCTGCTCGATATTCAAGAGATGGCGCAGATCTTCCAGGGGGCTGGCAATATTGACTTGCTCGTTTTGAGCGCCTGTCAAAGTGCTGTTGGTGATGAGCGCTCTGCATTAGGGCTTGCAGGACTAGCTGTTCAGTCTGGGGCAAGGAGTGTGATCGCTTCTCTTTGGCTTGTGGATAGTACAGGCAGTTCAGTATTGATGGACAGGTTTTATGAGGGGCTAACCCAGGACCTGAGTAATGCTGAAGCTCTACAGCAGGCGCAGGTAACACTGTTACAAAGCAGCGCTTTCAGCCACCCGTTCTATTGGGCTCCATTCGTACTCATTGAAAGTTGATGGGTGCATCTTTCAGGACTGGTGAAAACTTGCCTGGCTAAGTTAATGGTGCATTGTGAATTGCCACTAAATCCGCTATTTTCAGAGGGTTATCTCTTTCTTTGATGATGTCTACACCTATTGAACTGTCTGAGCTGATCGAGCAAGTTAAGAAGGATCTGCTGACATCTGTGGTTGCTCGCAACTCGGAAGCCCCTCTGTTTTTGGTTGAATCGGTAGATCTAGACTTGCAAGTGACCGCTAAGCGCGAAGCTAAAGGCGGCATTAAAGTAAATGTTTTGTCTATAGGTGGAGGCGAACTGGGCGGCGGTACAGGGCAAGAGCATACGCACTCTGTTAAGGTTCGTCTGGCTCCTTTGTTTGATAAGCAACAACTGCTGGAGTGGTATCAAGATCTTAGAGGTGATGACATTATTCCTGCGATTAAGCGCAGTATGGATGCCTTTATTAAGGGCGATGAAAGCGACATAGCAGACCGTTACTGATTGCTCATGAAGCTTCTGGAAATCTATCTGTCGCCTATTGATGCTCAACGATTTAGTGCGATCACAACTCGCTCTCTGGCAGGCGATGGTAACGCTGAGTCCGTGTTGCCTTTCTGGCAAGGTAAGCATGATCACCGCTCTACACTGATTAAAACGCTAGAACTCTCTGGGGGATTTAACCGAAAGGCTTTCCCAGACTTAGAGGAGCAAGCTTGGATGGTAGAAGCTGGACTTCTTACCTCTGACTGCAAGGGGTTTGCTCCTGACTACCTAAAGCGTGTTGGCCAAGCTTTATGGTCTTCGTTATTTCCAGATGGCAGTAGCCTGCGTAGTTGTCTCGACTCAGCACTACGTTTGACGGAACAGGCTGGAGAAGAGCTGCATTTGCGGCTCAAGTTTGCGGCTGATTCTGCTAAGCGATCACGCCTAGCTGATTACCCTTGGGAGCTACTGCACGATGGTCAAAGGTTCTTACTTCAGTCTGGCATGGTACTCTCGCGCTACATCGCCTACGAGGCACTGCCACCAAGAATTTCGCAAACCAGTCAGCTAAAGGTGTTGCTGGTGTCTTCGCGTGCAGAAGACAAGCGGCTGAAGCTACCTAAGCTGCCAGAGAATGAGCAACAGGCAATTCGGGAAGGGTTGGCGAAGGCAGAGACGGCTGGGTCAGTGGTTTTAGAGACCTTAAAAGTGCCAACGCTGAAAGGGTTGAGTGTGTACCTCACAGAGTGCGGTGACCAAATGCCGCAGGTGATTCATTTTGACGGTCATGGGGTTTACGGTCAGCGCTGTGGCAACCTTGATTGCTTAAGGATGCATCCAGGAACGAAATCAGAGCGATGTAGCAATTGTGGCCAACGGCTACCGATGCCAGAGGGTTTTTTACTGTTTGAAGATGGGCAAGGTGAGCCGGACTATGTGTCGTCGGTTGATTTTGGGTTGCGTTTGCCGAAGGGGGTGGCGTTGGTTGTGCTCAGTGCCTGTCAATCTGGTATGTCTGTAGTGGGAGAATCTGTGTTTTCTGGGTTAGCGCAGCGACTGATTAATGCGCGGGTATCGGCAGTGGTGGCGATGCAATATTCTGTGCGCGTAGATGCGGCTAGTCAGTTTTCTGAACAGTTTTATCGGGTGCTGGGCCAGCGAGAGCCAATAACGGTGGCGATGCGAGAAGGCCGTGGATGGATGCGATCGCACTCCAACCAATGGTATCGTCCGGTACTGTATCTACGATGGCAGGATAATGATGGTGGGCAGCTATTTGAGTTCGAGCAGTCAGAAGAGCAAGAGCCTAAGCTGAGTGTACGACAGCGTCTTGAGCGTGATCGCTTTACCCAAGAACTGGCGGACCTAGAAAATCAGTACGCGGCTGTCCAATCTGCATTGCGGGTAGAGACAAATCCTGCAACTATGGAAAAACTCAAGATTCAGTTGGAGCAGCTTGGCGAGAAGATGGATGTCTGTGAGCGGCGTCTGAGCAGGGAAGGCAATGGATAGCCAAGATGACATAATCTTAGAAGATCTTCTGATTAGATTAGAAGATAAGAAACAAGTCTATGAAGCAACTAGACAGCAGCTGCGAGTTGCGACAGATCCTGGAACTGTTTTCAAACTTGAGAAAAGCTTGGAGACACTAGGTGAAGCAATTGATCAACTTGAAAACAAGATTAAAGAGCGGAAAGCCTATAATTTCAAAGCTCGAGCGCAAGCTGCACACGCTGAGCTAACTCGGCTATTAGACGTTTACACGGCTACGCAATTTGATCGAATTCTGGAAGCCTTTAGATATACGCTGACTCGTTGGCGACCAGATGTGCGCCGTGAAGTGACTGATGCTGAGTCATTGGTTCATGAACTGGCTCAAATTCCTCTCGGTGGGGTGGACTATTCAGCTCGTTCTGAATTCGTGGCACATTTAATCCACATAACGTCAGATGTTGGTCTAAAAGACGCGCTAATTATGTGGGGTGAGCGTTATAGGTCGGGCATCTCATTAGAAGATCTGCATAACCGAATAGAAAAAGAACAGAAAGAGAATCAGCTGAATACACAGCCTGCTATTCTACTGTCTTTCGATATTGATGAGGAAGCTTCTACCCAATCAGGTGAGGATGTTCATTTGCTATATCGAATTCGAGCTTGGTTGATTGAGGATGTTGAAACCTATAAGTCTTGTGGAGAGGGGTGTGATTCTTTAGTCAAGATAGGTTCGTCTGAGAATGCACCTCAGGCAATCGAAGACCTCCTTGCTAATGTGACGACGTTACTGAATCGGTTTCTGGAAGAAAATACGCGCCGCTATCCCAGCTGTGAATGTTTTCCAGAGGTTCATGTGTTTCTTCCTCGGGAGCTGATGCATTTAGCGGTGGATAGGTGGCTGCTAGATGATGTAGGTGAAGCGCAACCAGAATGTTTGGGACACGAACAGCCGGTGATGTTGCGATGCCATGATCGCTACCGGGCCAGCTATAGGAAACGGCCTAAGTGGGTGAAGTATTGGCGGCGATCTCAAGCTATAGGTCATCAAAAAGCAAACAAAGTCTTTGTTACAGGGCACGATGCAGATTTGTACACACTATTTGAGCTGCTTGAAGACAACGTCGTGCCGAGCGATAGCGATATTGTTGGGCTACAGCTAAGGCATAGCCCAGTGAATTTTGAAGGAATGTGCCAAAAGGTGTTAGATTCCGGGGTGCCGCTTGCGATTTGGCCACGAATGAATTTAGCTGAAGAGGCGCACTGCGAGCAGCTATCTGATTTGCTGGCTAAGGATTGCTTGTCGGCTCTTCCCATGACGGTTCAATGCGAGCGATCAAAGTCTCGGTTGATTCGTCGCAATCCAGTAGATCGTCATATTGGGCATCATTTATCTCTGTGGTGGGACGATCCCGATCTGGTGCCGCCTAAGTCGGCTTAGGGATTTTTAGTCTTTAGGGTTTAAGGTTTCTTCAGCACACATGTCAGGGCCTATGAGTGAACAAATGCAGAAATCAGACGACGATTGGAAGATTTTTCAGGGCAATTGTGAGCAGCCGCATGATGCAATCGCTAACCTACCCTCTGCCCCACCCTGGCGTCCATTTGTTAAAGATAAAGCGGACAAAGAAGCGGATAAGAGCTTAACCCAGCGCCGAGGCGAAAAGTTCTACGCACGGCCAGATGAAATTAAGATGCTGAATGCGGCTCTGTATCTGCGTAGGCCGCTGCTGATAACGGGCAAGCCGGGAACGGGAAAGTCCTCTTTAGCGTATGCGGTAGCTCATGAGCTGAAATTGGGCGAGGTGTTGTACTGGCCAATCACGACGCGAACATCTTTAAAGGATGGCCTCTATACTTACGATGCAATTGGTCGCTTGCAGGAAGTGAAGCAGTCTGAAAATAATCCTGATTACACTGAAGCGCCGCAGACCATTGCTAACTACATTACCCTTGGTCCATTGGGAACCGCATTGCTACCTTCTGAGAAGCCGCGCATATTGGTGATTGATGAAATCGATAAGAGCGATATTGACCTGCCGAATGATCTGCTGACGGTGTTTGAAGAAGGGCGATTTGAGATTCCAGAACTGGTGCGGCTAGAGCCAGATGAATCGGAAGCAGACCCAGAAGGTGATGCCTCGTACGAGGTGTCTGTGCGGACGGCTTATACCGATGAAAAAGATGAATTTACCTGCGGCGATCGCAAAGTAAAAATCCAAGGTGGCCGAATTAACTGTACTCAGTTTCCGCTAGTGATTTTGACCAGTAATGGCGAGCGTGACTTTCCGCCCCCGTTTTTGCGGCGCTGCTTGCGGTTGAACATGCAGGATCCAACGCGGCAAGATTTGGAAAGAATTGTCAAAAAGCATATGGAAGACTGTGACTTCACGGCAGAAGATGTGGATAAGCTGGTCAACTCTTTCCTGACGCGACGGAATGATAAGAAAGAGCAGCTAGCGACAGATCAACTGTTGAATGCACTGTTTATGATCGTGCGGCAGCGGGGTGGTCTCTATGAGGATAAAGAGAGCTTGCTGGCGCATTTACTGGCACCGTTGGATCGGCCTTTACAGATTAAGCCGAAGGAGAAAAAGAGCGGTGTATCTGATTCATGATTGAGCCGTTAATTGAGCTTTTGCAATCCAAGGAATTGCTGCTGAGTGACCGTGCAGTCGAAGAAGGCAGTGAGGCGCTACCGCTGCTGCAAGGGGAAGACCTAGCCGATATGCTTTGGCTGGCCGATAAGTTTGGCGGGGAGTACGTGGAATCGGAAAATAACCGTTCTGAGTCCGATGATGATCGAGATAAAACCCAGGTCACTGTGGTCACGGACTCTACGCCCGCAGCACCATTGACCGCTGAGATGTCCATACCCCCTGCTAAAGGTACAAAAGCAACAGATAAAGAGGAAGAAGCTCCAGTTAAGGGCGTGCCGATTCAGGTTGAGGCGGCTCCAGCGCTGCCGAATCGACGAAAGTTGGCAGGTTCTTTGCGCCCGCTAATGCGAAAGGTGCCGTCCAGGAATCGTTCGGTGCTGGATGCAGCGGCTACGGTGAACTGCTACGCGGAGCAGCGAATCTGGATGCCGATTTTGCAGCCTGCGCGGGAACGCTGGTTTGATCTGGAACTGGTGATTGAGGCGTCTCGGTTTGGCTTCGTCTGGGAGGAGACGCTAGATGAGTTTCAGCAGATGTTGGCGTGGCAGGGTGCCTTTCGGCGGATGCGAACCTGGGTGGTGGAGGCTGGTGGAAACGGTGAGCCCCGCTTGATGGGGAAGCGAGCATACGATAAAGCTTCATTAACCCAGTCGGTGGCGGATAGTGCGGATATAGCGAGCAGAAGTGAAAAGGAATTAGTTGACTCGTCGGGGCGTCGGCTGGTGCTATATGTGAGCGACTGTCGTTCAAAAATTTGGCAGTCGGGGCGGATTCATGAGTGGTTACAGTGCTGGGCGCAGAGTGGGCCGACGGCTGTGGTACAGCTATTGCCAAGTCGGCTCTGGGCAGAAAGTGAGCTGGATGTAGGACTGCGATCGCAAGTAAGTGCTTTTACGCCAGGGGTGCCAAATGACAAGCTGCGGGTGCATTTATATTCGCAGACGGCTCAGATGCCGCAGGATGGGTTGACCTTGCCGATTGTGACGCTAACCCCAGGGGCGATGTTGCAGTGGGCAAAGGTGTTGACAGCAGCGGGCAGACAGCGATCACCTGCGCGGCTGTTTGATATGGATTGGGTGAAAGATAAAGCGCGATCACCGCAGCCGGGTATTGTGCGGCCAGGGTCAGCAGAGGCGCGGGTTGAGCTATTTCGCTCAACTGCCTCACAAGAAGCGCAGCAATTGGCCGGCATGATGGCGGCGGTGCCAGTGGATATGGCAGTGGTGAATATGATTCGTCAGGAGCTACTGCCAGAGGTGGAGCCGGTGCATGTGGCGGAAGTGTTTGATAGTGGATTGCTGAAGCCGATGGAAGCAGCAGGCGGTTCGTCTGAATATTATGAGTTTGTAACGGACATTCGTAGATTGCTTAATGTAGAAACGCCGCTTGATGCAACATTTAGCGTCATTGAGGCATTGTCTCAGCGGATTGCGCGTAAGCTTGGATTTCCGATTAAGAGCTTTACGGCGCTGCTGTTGCCAAAGTCCTATTGGCAAGAGGGCAATAAGGCCGAGATTTTACCGTTTGCACAGGTTACGACAGGGGTACTGCGGCATTTAGGCGGTGAATATGCTGAGCTAGCAGAAATAGTGGAGACGGACGCTCAAGGCGAATCGGGCTGGATCGTGCCTACGCAGCTGCCACAGCAGCAGGAGGTCCGCGAGGATTTCCCTGAGCTAGAGACACTACAGTTTGAATATGGTTTGTTGGAAGAGTCGCTGTCTGTTTTCCCGCCGCCGCTGGAGACAATTAGCTTTCCAGTCGCGATGGTAAGCGTTCCCCAGCAGTCGCTAGAAACGTTTGAGTTTCAAACGGCGACGCTTGAATTGGAGCGTTCAGGGCTTTTGCCGCGACGACAATGGGTGGTGACTAAGCGCCAGATGCGATCGCAACGCTTGATAGAGCCATTAGGTGAAGGTCAGCAGCTAGAAATGATCGCGATTCCTGCGGGTACTTTCTTGATGGGTTCGCCTGAGGATGAAGCAGCGCGCCAGAAGCGTGAAGGCCCTCAGCATGAGGTGAGCGTTCCTTCGTTCTTTATGGGCCGCTATCCGGTAACTCAGGGGCAATGGCAGTTTGTGGCGAGCTTGCCTCAGGTGAGGCGTGGGCTAAAGCCCGATCCTTCTAGTTCTAAGGGCGACAATCGACCTGTAGAGAAAGTGAGCTGGTATGACGCGGTGGAGTTTTGCGATCGCCTCTCTGCCTACACAAATCGCCAATATCGTCTGCCTACCGAAGCTGAATGGGAATATGCCTGCCGCGCTGGCACCACTACGCCTTTTCACTTTGGTGAAACGATTACGACCGAGGTGGCCAACTATAACGGCGACTACACCTACGCAGACGGCCCTAAGGGTGAATACCGGAGAGAAACCACGCCTGTCGATATGTTTGATGTTGCTAACTCCTATAGCCTATGTGACATGCATGGAAATGTGCGGGAATGGTGCGCAGATCACTATGGCAGCTATGAGCAGACCCCGACCGATGGCAGTGCCTTTGTGACCGATAACGAAAAGGCAAGACGTATCCTCCGTGGCGGCTCCTGGGACTCCGATCCGAGGTACTGCCGCTCCGCGTACCGCGGCAACTATTCGCCCGACTTCGCCAACTACCTCATTGGTTTTCGGGTTAGTTGTTCCGCCCCCAGGACATAGTTGCCCTTTCCCCTTTCTCACTTTTGCCCTCTGCCCTCTTTCCCTTTCATCTCGCGCGTAGCGCGATTTTTTCCCTTAAACCATGGTCTCTTCCTCGCAGCTCACCATTAATAGAAGCCAAGGGCAAAACCAGTGCTACAAGGAACGCCTAGCTGAGGGCTGTCGCCCCTTAGAAATGATGCTCATTCCCGCAGGTAGCTTCTTGATGGGTTCTCCAGAGGATGAGCTAGAGCGATTTGATCGGGAAGGTCCACAGCATCAGGTCACCCTTTCTCAATTCTTTATGGCTCGCTACCCGGTTACCCAAGCCCAATGGCGAGTGGTGGTCGCCATGCCTCAGGTAAAGCGCGAGCTAAAGCCAGACCCGTCCAATTTCAAAGGCGATTATCGGCCTGTAGAGCATGTGAGCTGGTATGACGCCGTGGAGTTTAGCGATCGCCTCACTCTCCACACCAATCGCCAGTATCGTTTGCCTACCGAAGCCGAGTGGGAATACGCCTGCCGCGCCGGAACCACTACCCCCTTCCACTTTGGTGAGACCATCACCACCGAATTAGCCAATTACCAAGGGACTGACAACGAGGAATTAGGCTGGTCAGGCTCCTATGGTGCTGGCCCTAAAGGCGAATACCGCCAAGAAACCACACCCGTCGATGCATTTGAATATGCCAATGCCTATGGCCTGTATGACATGCATGGAAATGTGTTGGATTGGTGCGCAGATCACTATGGTGATTATAAGCAGACCCCAAGCGATGGCAGTGCATTTGTGACTGACGAGGAAGGGGCGAGACGTATCCTCCGTGGCGGCTCCTGGGTCAGCTATCCGAGGGACTGCCGCTCCGCGTACCGCGACGACAGTTCGCCCGACAACGCCCTCGACTACATTGGTTTTCGGGTTAGTTGTTCCGCCCCCAGGACATAATTGCCCTTTGCCCCTTTTCCACTTTTGCCCTCTTCAGAGAAAAAACTGCAAAGGTGCTTCAATCCTCATAGGCATCTGATTTTACTTTTTTCAGTAGCGCGCGCACATAAGCCTCTTCCTCCTTTACAAATGGATAGTGGTCAAACAGCTTTCGCCGTAGGCGATAGGTATCGCCATGCAGCAAATGAGCCTCCCAGCTCCGAATCCGCTGCACTAGCGCCTCCAGGTCAATTTCCCCAGTGGCGTAGAGCTGCTGCAATAGCTTCATCCGCTTCCGCGCCCTGCGCAGATTATCGCTGCGCACCCGAATCCGATCCGGCAAGACTCGAAAGCCCACAAAGTTGGCTCCGTATCGGGTTTCAAAAAGTTGGCTTTTAATCGGATGCATCTTCAGCCTGAGTGTAGCTAAGTAGTTTTCCATCGCTACTCGCGCATCGGCCAGCTCCTGCCAGTCATCCGAAAAGGCCGAAAAGTCGTCTACATAACGCAGATACTGCTTTAGCTTCAGCTTTTCCTTTACAAAATGGTCGAACGGGCTGAGGTACAAATTGGCAAACGACTGGCTGGTGAGATTCCCGATGGGTAGCCCCTTAGGGCGCTCCAATGGCGTTAGTAAGTCATCTCCCGGAAAATATTCAATCACCGGAATTTGCTCGTTACTAGCGTCGATGATGGTATCAATCAGCCACAGCGTATCCGGACACTTGATTTTCCGCCTCAGCTGAGCCTTGAGAATGGCATGGTCGATTGATGGAAAGTACTTCTGGACATCGCACTGCAAGCAGTATTGGTGTTTTCGCGCCCAGGCTGTGAACTGTGTGAATGCTCGGTGCGAGCCATAGCCTACCCGATTCGCATAGGTTTGCTCAATCAGCGTGGGCTCCAGCAGCGGCATGATCACATTGCACAGTGCGTGATGTACCACCCGATCTCGGTAAGGCGCAGCCGAAATAATCCGCGACTTAGGATCTTTGATTGCGAAGGTGCGGTACCCACCTGGCTGGTAAGTATGGGCCTTCAGCTCGCGTTGCAAGCGAAACAGCTCCCGCTCTACAGCATGGTTAAATTCCAGTACATTGCCCCGAAAACGCTTTCCCTTTTGCGCCAGCCGCGCTGCCAATAGTAGATTTTCAAAGTCAACGATTTGCGGCCAGAGGTTGCTATAGCGTTTCATCGCTGCTTCCCCCGCTGCTGCTTGATCCAGCCGCCCAAATCCATGCCGATAGCATCGATTATCTGGCTCACATGCTGGTAGCGCCGATGGGCAATAAGATCGAAATCTAGCAGTAGCCGCGTTTGGTAGCGCAGCACGTCTAGCCTGCTATTAAGTACCCTCAATAGCGGCAGCTTGTCCTTCTGATACCGGACAAGAACGAGCTTTTCGAGCAGGTCGTAGAGGCCAGTGACCATACGGTCTCCCAGTTGGAACTTATGCTCCCTCGGCAGACGACTGAGTAGAGGCACATACCACTTAATCAGGTCGTAGGTCTTTTGAATAATGGGCAGTTCCTTCGCCATAGGTACCTTTGATGAAATTTCAAAACAAAGGTCAGCATAGACAACGCCATAGCCTGTATCCTGTATTCGGGGTAGGCCGACCAACGTGGCGGCTCCTGGAACAACAATCCGAGGAACTGCCGCTCCGCGTACCGCAACAACAATACGCCCGACAACGCCAACAACAACATTGGTTTTCGGGTTAGTTGTTCCGCCCCCAGCACTCTCTTATCGCCAGCAATGGCCGGTCAGAACTGGCAGATGGGAATCTGTCGGGCGTACCCCAAGAGAGTCCAGACCTACTCCTGCGATGGGTAGCAATCGGTTTTTGAACCTTTGGCCACGCATCCGAAAATAAACCAGGGCCAGCCAGCTTGGTAGGGAAACCGAAGACTTGGCTGGCCCTCCTATTTTTTTAAGTCTATTTAGTGCGCCCTCCTTATCTATGGCTCTCACCCTACGTCGCGTCTCGGCCACTGCCCGCTACTACAGCGAACCTCTAGAAGGTCTAGGTGAAGCCATTCCCTTGCAAATGCTGCAGATTCCTGAAGGGCCTTTCACAATGGGCTCAGCTGAGGATGAACCTGAGCGAGAAGACGATGAAATACAGCATGAGGTGAATGTTCCGTCTTTTTTTATGGCTCGCTACCCAGTTACTCAAGCGCAATGGCGAGCAGTGGCGGCGATGCCTCAAGAAAAGCGAGAGCTAAAGCCTGACCCGTCTGGCTTCAAAGGAGATAATCGACCTGTAGAGAGAGTGAGCTGGTATGACGCGGTGGAGTTTTGCGATCGCCTCTCTACCCATACGAATCGCCAATATCGCCTGCCTAGCGAAGCTGAATGGGAATATGCCTGCCGCGCTGGAACCACTACGCCCTTCCACTTTGGCAAGACCCTGACCACTGAGGTTGCTAACTATGATGGCAACTACACCTACGCAGATGGCTCTAAAGGTGAATACCGGAGAGAAACCACACCAGTAGATTCGTTTAACATTGCCAACCCCTTTGGTCTGTGTGACATGCATGGAAATGTGCGGGAATGGTGCGCAGACTACTATGGCAGCTATGAGCAAACCCCGACTGATGGCAGTGCCTTCAAAACTGAAAATGAAGAAGCTAGCCGTATCCTCCGTGGCGGCTCCTGGAACTTCTTTCCGAGGAGCTGCCGCTCCGCGTACCGCGACTACTTTACGCCCGGCTTCGCCGACAACCTCATTGGTTTTCGGGTTAGTTGTTCCGCCCCCAGGACATAATTGCCCTTTCTCCCTTTTCCACTTTTGCCCTTTGTGGCTTTGTTTTTCAGGACTCAAATCAGGTCGACTCAAAAAGCCGACTCAAGTCGAAAGCTGATGACTTCACTACCTTCAGCCCTAATGTTGACGACTCTCGAAGCGATAATAGGCTCTTGTGAGCGGTTAGCAACGACTAAAACCTCGTAGGTATTTCCAGCCGCAAGCAAGGGCTACGCTTCTGGGTAGGTTAGCTCAGTATGCTTTGCCTCAACGCTTATCTGCCAACTCATATTTGGCCCGACGATGTTGATTGACAGTGTAAGCGCCACACGTTCCCAGGATATTGTTGGCCTGGGGTTGCTGCTGATCGCATCTGGCGTGATTACCTGAAACTGCTCATGAACTACCCCGCCTTGCAGAAGGACGAAATCCCGTCATTCGATGACTGAAGTTTTTGGCGCTTCATTGCCCCTAGTTGCCTCATGCTTCCGCAATCGGTAGAGCTAGACGACTCTGCGCTTAAGAGGTCGGTTCCCTGCCCCTGTGCCCAACTCAAATTGACCTGAGCTGCATTGATATCTCTATCTTCAGTGTGCTGGCAATGCTGACACACATGGACTCTCTGTTTTAACGTCTTCGGCGTCAGCGCCCAACAGTTTGCACAACGTTGAGAAGGCTTCAGCTTTCGCGTTGGCGATTCGGTGTAAATAGCCCCTGCTTCAACGGTCTTGTACTCCAGCATGGCACTGATAGAAGCAAATCCAACCGACAGAATGGACCGATTTAATCCTGCCTTTTGCCGCTTGCGCTTACTGCCTGTTTTCGCCTTCCGCGTCATCTTTTTAACGTTGAGCTGCTCACCTGCGATTAGGCTATTACGGCTGACTATATCGCTGGTTAGTTTATGCATCCAATCGTTGCGCTGACGAGTCACTTTTCGTTGTAACTTGGCAATCTTTTTTGCTGCCTTGCGCCATCGGCCAGAAGCTTTAACATCGGCCTTTTGGTGCGGTGCTCGCTTCCGCCGCTTGACTTTGCTAGCTGCTTTCATAGCCCGTTCACCCACAGCAATAAACGCTGGCTTTGACACCTTTTGCCCATCGCTGAATGTTACAGCATCTTTACAGCCAAGATCGATGCCCACTGCACCCACATCTGTTGTCCGTTTTGGTTCGCACTTTACTGTGATAGAGGCGTACCACTGACTATTGCGATAGAGGATCGTGCAGGTAGTGGGTGTACCCCATGTCCGGGCTTGGCCACGCATTCGGATCTCTCCTAAGTTAGCGAGTTTTAACCGACCATGCCTGCCGTCAGTGAGCGCTCTCCATGACTGCTTACAGGGATATGTCCATCCACTGTAATGGCGAATAGACTTGAATTTTGGGTAACCTCCTAATCCCTTGAAGAAGCGTTGATATGCAAAATCTACCCGCTTTAGCGTGGCCTGCAAGGCGTGGGCCCCGAGCAACTTGAACTCTGGCCACATTTCCTTAAAAGCGGGCAAGCTGTTTTGTTGTTCAAAGTAATCAACAGAATGGCTGAACTGTTTGTATTGGGTACGTCGATTGGCAACAGCAGCGTTGTAGAGATAACAATGCAATCTACGCCACTCAAGCAGTTGTTGCGCTTGTCTAGCGTTGGGATACAGCTTGAAGGTGGTACGACGTATTAGCATGTTTGTACTATATCATTTGAGTCGCATGAAAAACAGATGCACCCTACTTGAATTTGGAAGGGAGACTGACCATGGTTATTGGTTGATAGAGCTGCACCCCGATAACAACTTGTCTCATCTATGCGCCAGTGTGAAATCTGCGACTAGGCGGATAGGGGAAAAGAGTTTGCTGGCGAAATAAGGCCCCATCAGCAAAGGATTATGGGGGATACAACTCTACTTGAGGTCGGCTGGCGGCGCACCGTTATCTAAGTTGCAGGATTACATCAATCATCACAACTACGGCTAATTCCGCTACGCTACATCAGCTGGCTATCCTGCCCTGTCTGACTGCGCTGAAGGCGGGTATAGTCGTGACTTTGTTCTATCTGCTTTGTTAAAAGACTGATGACCTCGTTACCTTCAGCCCTAATGTTGATCACTCTAGATGCAATCATTGGCTCTTGTGAGCGGTTAGCAATGACTAAAACCTCGTAGGCACTGCCAGCAGAAAGTGAGGGCTGTGCTTCTGGGTAAGTTAGCTCAGTATGTTCTGCTCCAACACTCGTCTGCCAACTCATATCTGGCCCAATGACGCTGATAAGATAAGACTCTGCGTCTGCTACACGTTCCCAGGATATTGTTGGCCTGGGATTGCTGCTGAACGCATCAGGCTCAATCACTTGAAATTGTTCATCTGGTCCCTTCGGAATAAAGCATAAGATTCTGCCAAACCCAGTTCTCTCGCAAGTGCGAACAGCTGGTGCTGTGGCGGCAGTATTTTCAACGCTACAGTTTGCAGCCGTGACTATGACGCTCTCCCCAGTCAAAGGCACAACTGCGCCATTGAGAAAGCAGAGAAACTGCACATCGTCTGGTTCTTGAATCTCCGAACCGCTACAGACAACTTGGCCGCGCCTGTAGTTTTGGCTTGAGCCGTCTGCAATCCTCCCAATGGGATCGCAGGCAGGTAAGTTTTGCGCGGATACCGGTAGGGCACTGCCAAAAGCATAAAAGAATACCAGTGCTGGAAGCCCTAGTAAAAATTTTCTAGCGAGCATCGAAATTCTAGTTCTGATGGTATGTCCATTGATTTGTCATTTCAAGGGATGTAGATGCAAGATCTTTCCCAATTGTAACGATCCAGTAGAAAATTATGGAGATGTATCCGTAAAATTACTTACAAATTGGGACGATTTGGCATTTGACTCAGCTGATTTTTCCACTGCTGAATCTCTGGTTGGCCGCTAGGCGTTGGTAGGTTAATACAGGTGATGCGGTCGTCTTCATTCGCTGTAATAATCGCGAGAAGACAATAAGCGTCTGGCCGGGTTGGATTAAGTTCGATGGACTGATTGAGCAACGATTGAGCTTGACTCTTGTTCCCTAGCTCAACCTGAAGCCACCCCCGATTCTTAAGCAGTGCGGCTTGAGTAAGGCTATCTTCTGTTTCTCTCTGACGGCTAAGAAGCTTATTTGCGTCCTCCAGTTGTCCCGCCAATATGTAGACTCTGGCCAGATTGTTTACTGCTGCTGCTTGGATAGGCGATTCTTCTTTGGCCGCTATCTGGTAGTTAGCGATAGCCTGTTCCATGTCCACTAGCTCATAGACATTGGCGAGGTTGAAACGAATGAACGGGTTATTAGGCTCTAGTTCCAGAGCCTCTTCAAAGCCTACTACCGCAGCGGCATTGTCTCCTGATAAGGACTGGGCTAGCGCTATTGCAGATATAATTTCAGCTGCTTCAGGCTGCAATTCTAAGGCGCTTTTAAGTACTGGGATTGCTTGCTCAGGCTGGTTGAGCGAGATGAGTTGGTTGCCTTCAGAAAAAAGCCTGTTGACTTTGCTTTGGGTGCTGATTCTTGACCAAGCTGCTCCTGCTAGCAGCACTAGAGGAATGCTCAAGGCCAGCAAGATAGGTGTAGCGAGCTTTTTGATTTTCTGCCTGCGTCTGCGCTTTTTATCCGCTGTAATCCTGCTGGGTAAATCGTCAATGTACTCAACGATTTCCTTCGCGCTGGCTGGACGGTAAAGGTGATTGGGGGTCGCTAGGCGGTCGAGGAACTCAGCTAATGGCTCAGAAACCTGCGGTGCCAAGTTTCGCCATTGGATTGTGCCGTTAGGCTGCTGGTCTAAGTCCGAAGGGTGGGTTGCGGTTAGTGCGTGGATGATGGTGCGGGCGATCGCAAAGTAATCTGAAGCTGGCTCTGGCCTACCCTCTGACTGTTCTGGTGGCATATATCCGTATGTTCCAGCAACCGGGTAGGTTTCAACTCCCTGCTTGATTTGAGGGTTTGTGCTTCTCCTCAGATCGATACGGCAGAGCGCTCCGAAGTCAATGAGCACCAGCTGCTGATTGCTGGCGACGATGATATTGTCAGGCTTGATATCCCTGTGCAGGAAACCTTGTTCGTGAAGTGTGTTAGCGCTGTTTATAAGCTGCTTGAGCCAATCAAAGGCAAGATCTTGTGGAAGCGCTCCGTTTTGCTCAATCCACTGACTCAAAGGCCGTCCTTCTACCTTCTGGGTCACCATGGCGTGAGCTTCCGCCTGCTCTGGCTCTGTTTGTTCTGGTGACATCTGAAACGTGAAGTACGCTTTTTCTGTGATGAGTTGGGCGATGCCAAGGTTAGGTGCGATCGCATGAACCTGCCTCAGTGCCAGCACCGCCTCCATTAATGAAGTAGTTAAACGAGGCTCATTAGAATGAACAACTCTCAGGATCACCTTTGCTTGAGTCGAAAGTTCAATCGCTTCAAAGGTCTGATCTTCAGCGGGTGACCAGAGGTTATTAGGTGTACTCAACAGCTTGACTGCCTGAAATCTGCCATCGACGATAAGCCGACTGCCGCATTCTGGGCAGTTGTATAAGGACTTATCTGAATGCTCAAAGGCTTTGAGGCATTGAGTGTTAATGCACTGGATCACATCGGGTTGCTGACGCTGGAGTAGGAACTGAACTGGACATGCTAGCTGTGTGCAAGCAGATGTTTTCTAAAGAAGACGTTGACTTCGATGTTTGGAGTGCCTGACTCTTCTATTCTCTGGCTGGCGAGCCCCATTGCTAGTAGTCTAGATATCCGGTGAGCAGCATCGGGATACTGGGTAAGCAGTTGGGAGTAGGGTATACCATTCTCGGATTGGGCGATCGCGTCCAGTAATTGTTTATCCAACTTAGATAAATAGTCACTAGCAAGCACCTGCTCGTGCCAGTTCTTAACAACTCCCCTTTGAACGGTAGCTCTATTAACGAGGCTGGGATCTATCTGTACGCTCTCTTTCGACCAAGCGGCTATCTGTTTCAGTAGTAAAGGGTTTCCGCCTACTGATTCAACGACTTCCTCCACATCGACGCCAAGACTCCCATCGAACATATGCTCAGCGTCACTCGCCTTCAGTCCGCGAAGCGTGTACGAAATAGCGTTTCCTCTTAGGATTAAGACATCGAAGTCTTCAATGGGTTCCTCTGATATGCAGATCACCTGAGAGGGGGTTTCTTCTACGATCCTTCTCACAAGGCTGACGTAGCGTGAATCAATTGTTCTCAGGTCACCTTTTTGCTCAAGAATTGAGTCGAGGCCGTCTAGAATCAGCAGATGCTTGTTCTTTCTGAGATAGGGAATGAGAGAGTGACTATCTTCAGGGCCATCTAACAGCTCTAGCAGTTCTATCTCTAACCTATCGACATCTGGCCTATGGTGAAGCGGCTTCCACAGTACTTTTGAGAATGGAAATCCTTGGGTCTGGATAAGCTTGGAAACCAAGGATTTTTTCCCAATGCCTTGAACGCCGATTAGAAGAACGCAAGCGTACGACTCAACCAGCTTTTTCAGGTCACTCAACTCGCTGGCTCTGCCGTAGAACTCGGATGTTTCAGGGAGCTTTGCGCCAACTATAGAAACAGCGTCTCTATCGTGCAGATGATTACGTTTAGTCTTCTTTGAGAGGGAATCAGGTGTGGCGGCAGTTAACTGCCCAGACTCAATGGCCTCTGTTAGCGCTTTCTTAAACGATTTCTTCCTAACTTTTCGGTTCAAAAGGGCGCTGAGGCTTTTCCATATCCGACCCGACGCATAGGACTTGAGGGTATTTGGATTGATGTCACGGGCCTGTCCGATTTGCTCGTAGGTGACGTCTTCCCACGCTGCTTCAAGCACGACTTCCTCCAACGTAGAAAGCTCAGTGCCTTGGCCTTTGATTTTTTCTCTGACGTAGGCGATCGCCTGTTCAAAATCCATACATTCAAGGCAGATAGTTGACGACAATTCAGTACTGAGACGCTGCAAGCACAGCTCAGTTAAGTCAACTATATGATATACACCTTTTCTTGATGATATATCGAATGATATACACCTGTCCTTGGCACGCTCCCTTCACTGACGTGACGGGGATTCTCCGGCTAGAAGCACAAACAAAGTTGTTTTTCATACGGATGGCTAGACGCATCATCGGCTGGTGCTATCAAGTTAGTCTTACCCGGCCTCCGTCGTCCATTTTGAGTCTCGGATTGCCCACCCGCGACTTTGATATTTACAGCTGCATTCACATCTCTATCGTGATGAGCACCACAATTGAAACACTGCCACTCCCTTACAGACAGGGCTTTATGACCTTCCCGATTTCCACAAGCAGAACAGGTCTGGCTGGTCGGTGTCCATCGGCTAACTACCCGCACCTCACGCCCATACATCTCAGCTTTAGCTTCAAGCATAGTTCTGAACTGTCGCCAGCCAAGATCATGAATGGCCCTTGCTAACTTGCGGTTCTTCAACAAGCCCGACACATTGAGATCTTCTAAACTGACTGATTGGTTTTCTCGAATCAGCTTAGTTGAGAGCTTATGTAGAAAGTCGGTTCGGATGTCTTTGATGCGAGCATGTACCTTAGCCACCTTCAGCAATGCTGCCTTGCGACGATTAGAGCCTTTTTCACAGCGACTCAGCGCCTTCTGTAAACGGCCTAGTTTTTTCAGGTATCGTTTCAGTGGTTTGGGGGCGTCAATCTTCTCGCCATTGTCCAGGGTTGCAAACGTCGAGATCCCCAAATCTACACCGCAAGACTGCTCAGTCCAAGGTAGCAACTCAGGTTCGATGTCTACGATAAAAGAGGCAAAGTATCGGCCTGCGACATCTTTAATGATGGTTACTGATGAAGGCTCAGAGGGCAGTTGGCGTGACCACTGCACTTTGACGTTTCCTACTTTTGCCAATCGTAACTTGTCTGTCACCTTGAATGCGTTGGAGGTGAACCGTGCTGACTGGGTATTGCGACGCTTTTTGAAACGGGGCAGGTGCACCCTTGGCCCCTTGCGTTTTCCCTTCACCGAGGAGAAAAAGTTGCGATACGCCACATCCAAATCTCTTAGCGACTGCTGCAATGGTACTGATGATACCTCAGCTAGCCAAGCACGCTCAGGAGTCTGCTTAGCAGCAGTCAGTGACCGCATCAACGCAGCACAGCCGGGATATTTCTGCCCTTCAACATACAGCTTTTTACATTTAGCTAAAGCGTCGTTCCAGACGATTCTGGTACAGCCAAACAGCTGCGCTAGCCGAGTCGCTTGCGAAGTGGTTGGATATAGTCGATAGCGATAACCTTGCTTCAAAGGGCTATGAATAAAAGTACAAGTGTATTATAAACGATAAAGCATTAAAACACCTTGTTCTGTTGAAGCGTCTAACAGTACCCCTGGACTGAGGTTGTAGGGTTTTGACTGTTTTCTCCTGCGTCCTTGCTAGCTTTTAGAGTTTAGTGAAAGTAGATGAAAATGAACTTTACATCATGAACTCAGGATTTTTTCTTTGAAAGATATAGACTATTTTCCTAAAATCCTATGATTGGGCTAGAATGATTCTCGAAAAGTAAAAAGTGTATGACTTTTTGTGATGGAGATATATATTGCCCTGCATGAAACGCTGCGGACATTCAAGCCAAGGCTGAATGCTACTGAGATAGCTAATCGTGCCAATGTCAGTCCGGCTGCTATTTCGCAGTTCAGGCGCGGCGAGCGTGACTTATACGTCGGCACGCTACAGCGGATTATCAATGCCCTGCCGGAGGACATCAAGCAGCACTTCTTCAGCAAGCTATTTTCTACTCCAGCTTCGTCAGTGTGGTCTTCTGCTCCAGACTCTAATGCGTTTGTAGTACTGTCTCCTGTCATGTCTTTTGGCAATATTGGCCAAGTTCTGACGGAAGCAGGCAAGAGCATGATGTCTGCTGGCGGGAATGGCTCTGAACCGTTTTGAAGTGTGGGTGGGTGCATTACATACAAAGGGCTCTAATTTTTGAGGGGGAGGCTGCTTCTAATGAATTCTGGGCGCGAAGTAACTGTGCTAAAGTCCAAGGACTTTGTGAGGGTCGAGTATGCTGCAAAACTGTTGCCGTCATCTGAACAGCGTGAACTGATTGAGGTTTTGGTAAACGCTCTTTTTGAACATGGCGATCCGGAGTATGAAGGTGGACGACTGCTTATCTTGTTAGGGAAAAACTTACAGAAAGTTGCCTCTAATCCGTCTCAGCGATCGCAGAGGATAGTTTGATGGGGTTGGTTAAGATCGCGGCTATTGGCTCATTGGTATACGCCGGTTATTGCCTGTACGAAGGGCGCAGAAATCGTGCCTCGTTTTCTTTTACGGTTTCAGGCGCTCTTTTTGCCTATTGGATTATGCGTTGGTGGCAGGAATGGTACGAAGCTAGAGGCTAGTTGGTACATCGCCGAGATGTATCAAGTTTCGCTTCCCACCGATCAACTAACGACCAGTCTTTGGTTATCCAGCACAAATTCTCAAGGGAGGAGCCTGAATGATCTATTGAGTTACAATGCAGTTACTGCAAATTCTCTAGTCATGACTAACGACGAATTACAGCAAGCCATAGCCGCAAACACAGCCGCTATTAACGCCCTAGTAACTCAATTCATTCGGCCCAATGCTCAACAGGCTTTAGAGAACCAACGCTCTATTGCTCAAATGCTAGAGCTGATGGCTCGCCATGCTCAGGCAATTGTGCAAATTGACGAACGACTAGAAGCCAACACGCAGCAGATAGCGGCAAACTCACAGCAGATAGCAGCATTAGGCGATAGGCTAGAGCAGTTCGACACAAGATTAGAAGAAGCCCGCGCCCTAGTAGCTGACAATGCTTCAAACATTGCTCAGATGGGCACTATGCACGATCAGATGTTTGAGCGCTTAGATACACGGCTAGATCGCACCGATGCTCAAATCAATGTGCTAATAGAAGAGAACAGAGCATTTCGTGAGTCTCAACAATCACAACTAGCAGCCATCATCGGCAACGGTAGGCGCATAGACAGGTTAGAGCAGCAGGCCAGCTAAATGACCTGTTAACAAAACGCTGACGTCTCTTAGAGCTACATGTTAATACAGCCGTCGCGATAACCGCCCTTATGAGAAAGATCCGCTTTGAGCTATCACCTAAGCCCTCAAAGGCGGAAAAAGCTGCGTCAGGGAAAAATGGCTTTGTGCCAGTACCGGTCAGAAGGGTAGTTGAGCTTTCTAATGCTTGGATGGAGCGCTGCAAGAGTTTGACTAAGAACTTTGGGTGAACGCTCGTCAATGTCAAGGCAAAAATGGATCTTTGCTTCGTCAGGAGTGCATCGTTGACATCGATGAGGCCCGCCGTTCGAGTCGGCGTACGTCCATTGCTTAAAACCCTTGATATTCAAGGGTTTTTCTTTTGACCATTCACAATCGAAAGCGCTAGAAATGCCAAATTTCTGAAAGCTTGCACCAATTTTTATCGCATCAGATGCGATAATAGAGCATCTGATACAGATTCGTATCCATGAACTCGCTGCATGGGAAGGGGCTGGAAGGCATACATTCAGAGGCTTTTATGAGCTATTTCCTTCTGCAATGCTGATGAGTTGATCAAGGTGACCTCATCGATGACGGAACTTCCTTGAGGTAGGGGATTGTCTTAAGTAGGTGGCCAAAAGTTTATAGCCACAGAAAAGAGCACCACAAGAAACCTGGCACTCTTGGTAGATTAGCAAATGTGTAGATTAACAAACACGATGAATTTTCAATTTGCTTGTTGGCTTGTTCTTCTTTTATTCTTTCACTATCCCATCAAAGCCAAAAACTTATCTTCAATCAGTGTGCGATAGTCTGAAAGGTTGACTTGCCAGCAGGAGAGTGCTTCACGGATTTCTTGTGTGCGTGCTTCAGTGCCTTCAGCGGCTAGCTCGTAGTGATAGTTACCGGAAAATAGCAGCCCCGGAACGCGAGCATCGTTGGGTAACCGCAGTTCGGTTGGGTTTAGGCTCAGCTGTAGCCGACAATCTTCTAGCTGATAAAACAAATTGCAAGAGGCTTGCATGAGTTGGGTCCCGATGTCTTGCCAGCCGTTGGGTTGAAGGAGTGTCTTGGTCATAAAGGTTTGAACATCTTGTGGACGCTCGTTGAAGACTTCGACTTTTTGAGGATTTATGCCGAGCGCCACGTAGTTTGCCTGCGGCAAGACTTCGATATATTTATCGGCTAGCTTCGCAACCAGGAGGTCTTCATCAGTTTTGGTGTCGATCGATTCTGAAAACGTGACTTTACCAGGCTGCGCAGTTAGGCTGATACCGTTTTGAAAAACAATTTGTGCCATCTGTTGGTTCACGACGGGTTTTTGAGCGAGCAACCAATCAGCCGGAATGATACCGCTATGAACTAAGAAATCAGGTGTGAATGAAGTCGGATTGAGTCCTTTCGCAATTACAACAATAGCGATTTCTTGGATTGCCTTAAGTTCAGCTTCTTCTTTCTGAGAAGAAGATTGCGCTTGCGCAGATGCTTGCTGAATTTCTTTCTCTTTAACGGCTTCTGTCATTTGTTTTCCGGTAATTAATGAAGTAGACATCGCCGTTTAGTGCTCTCATTTAGTGCGCTATGGCGATGAGGTCATTCTGCCCAAAAAAGTTGTTCCGCAGGTATCCAACGTCCTATGGACGGCTGTTTTGAGTAATGATGTACCTTTTTCTATAAAAAATGTACCTTTACGATGTCAGAAATGTTGTTTTGACGATAGATAAAGGCGACCTGATGCGTAAGTAACATCTTCGCAAAAAGCGAGAGATAACGGGTAGATACGGTTTGTCACGATGGGCTTACTAGCACTACGGAATTTTGTTTTGTAGCGATTTCAAGATTCTACTCAGTGAATTTGCCAGTATTTCTTTTTATTGGCCTGATAAATTTACTTTTTTCCTAATTGCTTCCTGTCGAAGAGTTTTTTCATTCTTTAATTTTGCTTGCTCTTTACGTTTTTGCTTTTTAGCGCTGCGCTTTACCCCCCTTCAAACCAGTCAAAACAAACAGCTTTTCATCTTCGTTTTGAACCCTACCTACTCGTCATTCTTATCAAGAGGTTTATATGAGTTCTGCTTCTGACAATAATCTGATCCAGCCCGGCGCACTAGAGAATCTAGATGAGCTCTTAACCTCTAATCAAGATGCGTTGGGGCTACCTTATGGGTCGAAGAAAGCTCAAGAAATGCCGTTTGCGCAGTCTTCTATAGATGTGACGCAGCCTGTCGGCGGTGCGGCGATTGGAGATTTTGATGCTCAAACGAATCTTGTTGTAGAAGCATGGCAGCAGGGTGAGGCTTCTTTGCTACCGTTCAACAGTAGTGGCGATCGCGTAGATGATTTACTCGGCTTGCCAGACTCTGAGATAGGTTTGGACTCTGGCTTATCAGGATCTTCGACAGCAGTCGATACGTTGACGAATGCTAGCAATACTGCACTATCTTTTCAACAGATTGTCTTTATCGATGGCAGCGTATCCAACAGCGATCAGCTGATTTCTGATCTGACGTTTCCAGCAGACATTATTTACTTAGACAGCACGCGAGATGGCGTTACTCAAATTAGCGAAGCGCTCTCTGCTCGTGAGGGCGTAGCGGCAGTCCATATTCTGACGCACGGTGCGGCAGGTTCGCTTCAGCTGGGTTCAACTACCCTAGATAGAACGACGCTTGAGACCCATCAGGCTCAGTTGCAGGGGTGGGCTGGCAGCCTTACAGAGAATGCGGATATTTTGATCTATGGCTGTGATGTGGCCAGTACGATTGGTGGCCAGGCGTTTGTTGATCGCATTGGCCAGTGGACGGGGGCTGATGTAGCGGCGTCGGATGATTTGACGGGGAATGTGGCGCTGGGTGCGGACTGGGAGCTGGAGTATCAGCGGGGCGAGATCGATGCGCGATCGCTCAGCAGCTCAATTTACCAAGAGACACTAGCTAGCGTTTCATTGAGCGATGCTGGAAAGCTTTCGTATCAATCCTCTAACGGATCGACGAATAAGCTTTCTTTCTCGATTGTAAATGATGAGATAATTATCCAAGAGAGTAACTATTCTGGTTCTACTAGCATTTCTGTAGGCAGTGGCGTTACAAAGATCGATAATTATCAGGTTTCTGTTGATTTGAGTTCTGTGAATTCTCTAAAAATTGAGACTGGCAGTGATTCAGATACCATTACGTTCTCTTCAGGTTGGAGTACTGTTGCCAGTGTTCTTGATGTAGATATTGATACGGGTGAAGACGACGATACTGTAATCTTTGAATCCGATTTTAATGCTCGGGGCGGATTGCTTTCCATCAGTACTGGCGCGGGTAAGGACAAGATTAAAGTTTCTAGCAGTCTCTACACTCAGGGTGGAGAGATTGACTTTGTCGCAGATACGATTGTGGTCGATGCGGGGCAGACCCTATCAACGAGAAATATTTTAGATGGCGGCGACCACAGCACATCTGGCTCCATCGGAGATTCTGGCCGTATTAGGTTGACTGGCCAAAGCATCACTATCGGTGACAGCATTGGCTCTGCTGCACAGTTGTTGGCACAAGTCGAGAGTGGTTCTAGCTACAATGCAGGCAATATTAAGATTAAGGTTAGTGAAACTGAGGAAGCTGCTACCATTTTTGATGGAATTGAGCAAAGCAGAGCTGATCTGACTTTATCCAATACAGTACTGAAAGGGAAAGATATTGAACTCTCAGCCAGTGCAGACTACTCCGAGACCTTTGATCTTGATGATGAAATGGTAGAGAACACTGTTGGTGTTTTAGACAACTTCACGCTGTTTGGTGGCGGAGCTGTCTCTAAATCAACGGCAAAGATTACCGTAGATGCGCAGACGAAGATTGTTGGGAGTGCGTTTGAGGCTTCAGCGATCGCAACCACCAATTCTACAATCACGCCTCTCATCGCTTGGCTCGCTGGGGGCGCCTATGGTCAGGCAGATTCAACAGCCATTGTTTCTTTTGCGGGGCGGGTGGATGCTACGGGGGACGTCTCAATTTCCACGCTGACCGATAGCACTGTGGATGTGCAGGTGAGTACTTCTAAATGGGGCACCAGTAATGCACTGACGAATTCTGCTTTTGCGGTGGCAGTCAGCGAGCTGAATAGCGAATCGACGGCGAAAGTCACGGATAATGCGGTTATTCAATCGGGCGGTAATGTTAGTATCACGGCTGACACGATTGACCGCAATATGACGGTAGCTCGCTCCAATTCGGGTTCGGATGGGACTATTTCTGCTGCCGTTGCCGTTTCTTTGGAAGATGGCGAAACCAATGCGCTAGTAGATGGTAACGTAACCGCAGTTGGAGATGTCACGGTTGAGGCTAACCAGGTCAATGAAGAGACTGAAAGTATTTTGACTGGGGGCAGTGCGCTCATTAGTGGTAGCGGGGTTCGGGCCTATGCGGGATTGAGCGATCACACAGTAGATACCGGCGCTGGGATTGTCGCCAGTCTAGCCAGCGGGGCTATGTCTAGCCTAAAGTCTTTATTTTCCTCAGCCTCTACAAGCGCAAGTAGCCAAACGAATGAGAGAGTCTCCAGTTTCCAGATAGGTGCAGGCACCGCGTACGTGGAGGACAAAAACACAGTCACAGCTCGTATTGGCAGTCAGATAGAAGCTGGCGATAGTACTGATACAACAGCAGCCACGGTCACTTCACAGCAGGGAGATGTCACCGTTCATGCCACTGTGGATAATCGACCAGATGTGGCGGCGAGTTCTCTGCTGGAAAATAAGGGTGATTTGACGAATAATTCGTCTTCATCCTCTGCGAGTTCGTCGGCGTCGGATGCAGCGGATGATGAAGGAGCCTTTGCGGGCTCCGTTGGTGTGGCCATTGGTGATTATCAGAACACGGCTCGGGCCTACATTGGCAGTAACGCAGCCGTTAATGCTGCCAAGGAGCTGTCTGTGAAGAGTGAAACGCTCAATGACTACAGCGTTGAATGGGGCGTTAATTTAGTTGATCCTTGGCAGACCAATGATGGCTGGGCAACAAAGTCAGCTAACTTTATTGGCAACTTGGCAGGATATTTTAATGGAAATTTGGGCTTAGACGAGTATGTTTTTGACTCATGGAGTCAAGCAACAGCAAGCACAGATGCCACGCTAGCGGCGGCGGGTGCCGTCACGATTTTGACGCTGGATCACGATAGCAAAGCCTATATCGATAGCGGTGCGCTAATTAACCAAGACACTAGCCTGCGTAGCGGCCAGCAGAATGTCACTGTTAAAGCCATCAGCGTCAATGAATCTGTTCATTTCGGTGGCAATCTAGCTATGCCCGGTATTTACTGGAACAGTAAATACTCAACCCTCGGATTTAGTGCTGGCGGATTCGGTAGTAAGTAGGTCAGGCTAATACTTTATAGGATAATTTTGTAGAATAGAGAAAAT
>ERZ1740067.425-NODE-425-length-34404-cov-8.602084_pt1 | contig 34404 bp, 20 predicted proteins | sample MGYA00581736_ERZ1740067 | MGnify/ENA primary metagenome ERZ1740067 (study PRJEB43018, sample SAMN04849236) | marine metagenome | isolation source: floating plastic debris | place: Pacific Ocean | collected 2008-08-27 | study: EMG produced TPA metagenomics assembly... | reverse complement strand
TGGTGCAGTCAACAATGCCAGCTAATCGTTCAAATAGTTGTTTATCCATTTTCTTTATCCCTATGACTATTTGACGTCTTGTGAGGAATTTGTTGAATGGAATAATGAGTTTGTAAAAGTATCGGTAACAACCCATACTTTTACCGCGCTGTTTTTCTTGGCTATCCAGGATAGCGCGACTCCAAAATCTCTCTTTTTAGTTTCAACAATTGGTAGATGTGATGCTGGGTTCTCAAAACTAAAGTTTGATAGCTTGAAGAACCGTTAACAGTCCTGATAGCTCACATAGTAATAGAGATGATTAGCTATTGCTGAGTTCATGCTGACATAGAAATATTACTTAATTTAATTGTGGGTTGAATATTCATGTTTTGCTGATGCTTGCAGCTTTCGTGCCTTAGAGATAGGTTATAGCTGCGATCAAAGCCTGATTCTTTAGGAGTTTTATTAGTGGAATCAGCATAGGAAGCAATGTAGCCCCTGAAAATTGACCAGTCTAAGCAAAGTGATCAGCATAGATTCTGAATCCTTTTTTCTGAGAGGGTTTTAGCTAGGTTCCCTCTTCATGTTGACCTGGCTAATAGGTCCCTTGACTCAGTTAGAAGTTGTGGTTAATCTAAGCCTTAGGCTGTTCACGGCCTTACTACAGAGCCCATAATTTAGCGCCATCGGCAGGTGCGGACACACCATGCCGATGACATACGCCCACCAAGCTGGTACTAGCAGCCTGGGAGCGCAGGTTTAATGTACCTGATGCCACCCCGGATTGCACCTATGCAGGGGGTGGCTATCTTATGGCTCTGGTTTCCTCCTCGTTGTTTATCGGAGATCAGAGTCTATGTTTATCGATAATAGTCAGGGCACGGGTGTGCCCACCGACCCGCCTGCCAGTGGGGCATTACCAGAATATCAGTATGAGGATGTGAGGTTAATGTTGCTGGGCAGTCTGACATCGGTGCAGAATACCATTGCCCTGCTGTTTAAGCTTAACTATGCGGAGCCGAATGATTGGAGTCGCCCTTTAGCGACTGGACGGCCTAATGAGGTGATGGCTATTCTGACGAAGCGGGTCAGGGTGGATTAAGACTTTGGGGCATAGCAATCTGCTGAATGCCAGTAGATTGCTAGCCACAGTGATTTTAAATATCGAATTTTGTTTAGCCGCTCTATTCAACTGACAATCCTCAGTACCAAGCGCAATCCGATATTTTTTTGGTCGATAGCTGCAGTTGTATGCACTGCGCAACGTAGTTGATCGGTGCCGCCACAAATGACTATTTCGCCGGACTCTGAGCGAGTACTAGTCCACTGGCTGATGCTACCAACGGTATCTTGACATCCCCAGGGGGAAAGAGCTTGAAGCATATTTTTTTCAAATCCGTTACCCCAGGGAAATCGTCGTCCGTCAGGCCCACGGGCGGCCATTTCCCATTCATCGGCTGTGGGCAGGCTAAAGGTTAGCCCTGATGTTTGGGTTAAGGCTGTACATAGCTGCTGCGCGTCTTGCCAAGTACAGGTGTGGTATTCGGTCTGATTATTGGAAGATTTGTGGGTTGTGAAGCCAGGTTGTTGTTGATGCATCCATTGTTGGGTGAGGGGGCGTTTGGTGATGAAAAAGCCGGTTTCTGGGTGTACGGAACGAATGGGGTTTTGTGGGGGCTCAAGGTCATCGCCTAGCCAGTGTGGGATGGGTGGAATCCAAACGAGTTCGAGGTTGGTGTCGGCAAGACGATAGCTGTCTGATTCTTCGAGGATGCTATCAGGGAGATTAGGCGGTAGGGGTTCGCGGTGGGGTATTGGTTCAGTGAGAGAATGGGCGAGGAGAAAGACTCGGTCGTGGTATGTGGTGGGAAGTCCAGCAACACAGCGCAGTACGTGCCATCGCATTGATTCTCGGCTGGTTGTTGGGTTGTTGTTATGCTGAGGGGGGCGCTGGCCTTCTAGCCAGGCGACAGTGGCTTTGCGAAAGGCGAGTAGAAGTTGGCGATCTATTGGTTCGAGTCCTTCACGGCTGGTGTTAGGGAGTTCGACTTTACGAATTAGTTTGATGAGTGCTGTGGTGTTGAGGCGGGCGGCGGTGAGGATGGCGGTGGCTCGGACTTCCCAGTCGGGATCGATCAGGGCGGAACGTAGGGTGGTGAGGATATGGTCGTTGGGTTCTGAGTAGTCGTGGATGAGCCAACGGAGGACTTGGCGGCGTTGGGTGGCGTCACCGAGATGGGGGAAGAGAACAGAATGATCAGGGTGTTTTGTTTTAGCCTGCTTCAAGGCTAAAGCACCTATCTGAAGCGCATCTGGGAAACAGTGTCTGAAAGCCTGCATAGCAGACTTAGAGATATCTACATTGGTATGGTTGCAGAGACGAGCTAATGGAACTATGAAAGACATAGTGTTTAGAGCTTTTACAGCTGCTATTCCTTGAAGCACCTCTTCTAATTTTGATGTCTCTAAGAGAGTTTCAATATCATGCAGTGTCAATATTGGTAAATGTCTAGTAATCTCATTTGAGTGTTGTACAGCATGCTCCCCACGAAGATGGATACTACGCAAACCTGTAGGGGGATCGTAAAAATAGTCAAGCTCGTCATCATAACTCTGAGACCAAGAAGCAAATTCAGGTTCTTTAGGATCGATAGCCGTGAGATCTGGATCACGATGCCAGCCTAAACAATGTAAACATTGAGAAACTTCGGTAAAAGCTACTGAATTCAGTATAAAATGTGTATTACTCATTGCATAGATTTATCAATCTTTTTTAGATTAAATAATCTCTTCAGTCTCAATCAAAATAGTTTGACCAAATGCAGTTTCTGGATCTGAAAGATAAAGATCTGTATTTGCTCCTAAGACAAACCTGAGACAGGATGTCAGCTCACTGAGTCGAGGTTTCCGATCTTTAGCATCTTCATAGACATTTGCAATATAACCTAGTACATCTCGAAGTCTGTTTACTGTTGCACCATCTGTATCACAACTGCTATGACTATTAAATTGCCCCTCTGTTGTTTCAACGGCAATGGATTTGACAGTAATACAAGAGGCATTTTCATAGATGTCTTCTGATCTAATACATAATGCGGCAGCTATTCCTCCTAAGAGCTCCTTCCAAGTGGGTTTACGCTGATTTTTTTGTTCATAATCCTGAGCAATTTCAATAAGTGTTTCTCCTAAGAAATCTGCAGGTCTATCGCCCATGATGTCATCATTAAACCCTGTCTTCCACCAACCCATTTCAACCTCCTATAATTATCTCAACTAGACTTAATTAATTCAAAAAAGATCTATGGACATGGGAAATAAAATTTTGCACCATCGATTTCAAAATCTTTAAATTTGTTAAATTTTTTATCTCCAATTGGTGGAGTACTAAAATCATTTTGCATTTGGTGATTTGAATCTTTCCGATACCGCTCAATTAAATGTAATTCCCAAATATCTGCCTCATAAGGGAAGCATTCTCTTGAATGAATTGTTTCTACAGAAAGCTTTTCTTTGTGAGAGTGAAATGGCTCTCCTACTTTCCACAAGCTTCCAAGTTCCTCTCTAATCCCAGGGCTTGGTGGGCGGCGAAAGTCTTTGCCTTTAGAGCCCCGACTTAAATGCTCACTGAAACGTACATTAACATTTCTTTGTTCACCTACCTTAACTTGACCAATATAAATAGTGACTTCAGGTTTATCCTTCAAATAAATTCTATAAAAATTATATGTTTCCCTATGCTTGGGGAAATCTGGTTGTCGAGGGTTATAGCTACTAATTTTATCAACATTATGTACAAGAATCCCTAATTCCCCAACAAAGTAATTGTTTAAATCTGTAATACTAAGATTGTAGGTTTCAGAAAAAGTAAAGTCAGTCCTTAAGGATTTAATTGGCATACTTTGATTGTCAATTGTGCGGAGTTCCATGTCTAATACGAGCTCACATGCAGCAATCCACTTTTCTTTTTTCTCAACCCAGAAAGGATGTAGCCTAGTTGCCAAGATGGTTTCTCCTTTAAGTCCAAGATTCACTAAATGTAGTGTCCAGTTCTTCAACACGTTTTTAATTTGGCATGTAACTACTTCATCAGTCACAAAATTATAAGAAAGGACATATTCACCTACCTTGAGTGATTCGATAGGACGATCACCAACAGGAGTCTTCACGATTGTTCCTGGAGGAAAGCAAGGGTCTATTTCTCCACCCAGACGATCATATCCATCATTATCTGAGAAAATTTTCCATCTCTCTTCACCTTTTTGATTTAGCTGATCTTGTATTTCTTTGATTTCCCGGCTTAGTTGAGTTAATTTACTGTTTAGTCTGCTAGGTGTATCGGCAAGTTGCTTGATCAAATGTTTTGCTCTTTCAATCTGATCTTTGATGGAATGTATAATTTCTTCTGTTGCATTACGTAATTTATAGCCCTTGTTGTCAGAAACATCTAAGTCTTTTGGATGTAACTCAAAGAGTTTATTTTTTTGTTTTATGAGATTGTCGGCAGACTCGAGTATTTTTTGAGCTAAAACAGATTTATTAGGTTTTCCTCTAGGATCTAAATATGAAAAGTACTCGTCTTTTTGTTGTTCTAAATCCTCTAAGATTTCTTGTAGGTGGCTTTGAAACTCCTTTATGGACTGATTTTTTTTATAACCTGTGCCTTGTTGCGGATTAATGTCTTCTAGAATTTCTTGAATGTTATCGATTTGACGTTGGATTGCCTTGTTGACATTATTAAGTTCTGATCGAATTTCCGAAGGCTCTTCCCTGAGAGCTTGCTGAGCTTGTTCTAATTTCTCCTCTAAATCGACTAGTTTTTCCTTGAGTTGAGTAAAGTCTTTGTTGCGGTGTAAAAATTCGGCGCTGTCGAATTTGGTAGCTTTTGTCTCGGCTTTTGATAGTGTTTCTGTTTTGAGACGAGTATTGGTTTCACCAGCTTCATGGGTAATGGGAGTCTCCTGGGGTAATCTGTCTGTTGTTGCTTCGAGTCTGGAATTAGGTACTGGTTCTCCGGTTAGTTGAGTAGGAGTGGAAGTGGATCTTTTCTCAGGGTTTACTCCTGCTGATCCCGAGCCTAAGTGGGTGTCAGGATTCTTAAGGGTGGAAAAATCTCCTTCGAATAGTTCATCTTTGTGAAGTTCCAATATTGAAACAACCTCTCTCCAGGAACGCTTTGGATTTTTTTTGAGATTAAGCACTATTTCTAAAAACTCATTTCTTTGCGTGTTAGAAATCAATTTATCTTGAATATCTCTAACTAGTGTTTTTGCATCTGGCGAGCCTTGTCGTAGTCTTTTTGTCTTTCCTCCTATTTCTTGTAACCCCTCAGCAGCTACAAATCCTTGTCCCGAAGAAGATTCCATATGATCTAGGACGTGAGTATGGCGTTTGTACTGTCGCCACAAGTCCTCAATTTCATTAAGCAATTGCGTTTGCTTACCAAGAGAAAAATCTCTGCTTGATAAGCGTGCGAGGCGCTCTTCAATAATACGAGGCAATTTTTCAACTTCTAGTTTCGCTTCCCATGCTCTAGAGCCAAGCGGAGGTTCACCGTAGCGACCGGTCCAGGATGCAATGCGATCCATTAGATTTCGTACTCGCCCTAAGAACCCTGCATATCGACGCATCAACCGTACAGTTTGAGTATGTAGTTTAATGTCTACAGCAGTAGCCTTAATACCTACACGCATTCGGATATTGGTGACCAGTCCAGTTTTTGGATCAATATCGTAATAAACTCGTACGGTATTGCCAGGTAAATCAGGATCAACATCAACAGGAACTCGATTTCGCAAATCAGCAGGCAATACTCGGCCAACTTCTACAGGATTGCCTGCCGCATCCAATACAATTGAACGTGAAAGCTTTTTCCCTTGGTCACGAAGCTTAGCTGGATTAGTTCCTTCTTTAACTACTAGGCGTGTTCGCCCCTTTTTTGTAATAAGCGCTGTTGCACCTGATTTACCACCCGTTTGTTTATTGAAGTCAGCTTCACTCAAGACTTCAATAGGGAGTCTAGATAAAGAACCCCGTTGAGCTGGGGGAATCCCACTGAGTAAATCCCCTCGTAGCTGACGCTGTAATTGATGTTGAGCCTCTCCTTCCTTTAGCTTCAGGGCTTTTTCTGCCTTTTCATAACGAAGAAAATCTCGCATCGTTGCATCTGGATTTTCTGCCTTATAATCTCTCCACTTGGCTAATCGAGCATCTGGTTGAACTGGACGGCTAATCCCCCCAAGACTTCCAAGTCCGGCACTCATCACTGTGCCGATGCCCGTTTCAACCATCGTGCCCAAAGCAATATTCGTAAATGGGTTACCCTGCTCCCAGTTTTGATCGTTCAGCAGATTACCCGTCAATGCCGAAGGCAGTGTCGAAATAACTCCTTCCGCTCCCTCAGCTAACCCATGGGCAAACATACGAGCCATACGGCTTGGGCTACCTGCCATCTTCGCAAGAGAGCCCCCTCTAGCCGCCTTTAATAAACCGGCACCTACCCCTGCCGTTGCAAAGGATGCTGCTATATCAACAGCTCCAACAGCAACGTCCAAGCCTACGTCTTCCCAACCATAGGCTTTTCCCTTCATGACGTATTTAGTGGTCATTGTCGCGGCAATTGCAGCCGCTGCAGATGCTCCTGCAATACTTTTACTCGCCAATGCACTCATCACAGCTGGCGTTGCTGCTGATGCAGCTCCTCCCGTAAGAGCGGTGGCAACAACACCGACTGCAATGGCAGCTGTAATGCCAGCTGCGGAAGCGGCAGTATCCGTAACCGAATCAACCTGCTCTCGGTAGCCTTCAATCGAGTTACTGACATTACCAGAGCGTTGTTTAAACTTTTCCAGTGCTCGCTGCCGCTTCGGGTCTTTGGGGTCAAGATTTTTAATCTCTTGATATTGTTGGTTTAGGCTCTCTAGTCTCTTCTCAAGAATTTTCCGTTCTTCACTAGCTAAGAAACCTGCTGAAGAATTCTTCAATTCCCAATCGGCACGTTCCTTCATCTGCGCCATTTCTTCATCAATGTTTCGGGGTTCACCCTTAAGCAACATCTCGGTGTCAAACTGATCTCGACCGCTTGTCTCAGACTTGATGCGATCGTCCAATTTTTCATTGGGATGCAGCTTGGCCCACTTCGCACGAATCTCAGCAATCTCTTCAGGAGAACGTCCCTGCAATGCCTTTTTAATCGCAGCTTCATCAGTTCCAACCCCTTCCACTGCATAGTGAATTTGCTGGGCCGGAGAAAGATAACCACCCTGCTCCAGCAGTGTTTCGGCTTTCTTCTGGTCATACCCCGACATATTGGAAGTAATTACCTGACGAAGACTTCCCTCGGTTCCCCATTTGGTATATTCGCTGTTGTAGCTGTCTTCCAACTGAGTCATGTATTCCTTTGCGCGCTTCTTGGCTTTTGTCTCCAATATTCGCAAAAGCTCCCTTTCCTTACTTTGTCGCAAGTAAGGATCTTTGATCTTGTCTAACTGGATTTTGTGCTTTCTTTCATAATCTTTTTTGATTTTGGTCCACTCATCTCGCTTAATCTCTTCGAATGCGCGATTATATTGTTTTTCTAGAACCCCATTGACAACATCATCATCGGCATAAATAATTCCTTGTGCTTCAATAGCAATGCGAGCCGCATCGGCTTTGATAATGTTGTTATCAGCCAGAGCATTAACTAAATCAAGCTGCGGCCCCGACATTTCAGATTTAAAGGCCTGTCGCAGAGCACTGTCATCCTGCTGCTTCCAGTCACCACCATATTTAGCGTTATAGGAGTTTTCTACAGACAGATTACGTCGAGCGATTTCCGCTTCGATTTGCTTAGTCGTCCAAGGTGGTTTTTGTCGTGCTCCCTGTGCAACGACTTCCTCCCGATTTTTTTTATAAACCCCCTCAATGGTCGATTCATCAGTACCCCAGCCAAACATGCCTCCACGCATCGCCTGATCAATGGCAATGGCATCAGCCTTGGCAGTGTTTCCTCCCAATAGGGCGTTCGCACGGTCAAGGTCGTGGTTACCTTTGTCAAATACACTAGTAAGTTCACCCTTGAGGTCTGCCTTGAGCTCACGATTGTATTTACGCTTGTAGAGCGAAATAATGCGTAGGCGCTCTTCTTCCGATTTTCCCCGCAGAACACGCATGATGGCATCTTCATCTGTCCCCAAACCCGTTAAGCCACCATGCATAGCTTCATGTAGAGTCGCCACATCAGCCAGGGTACGATCTCCTGAGAGCTGGGCCTGGGCTCGTGTCAGTTCCGCACCATCAAGCTCTGATTTAATATCAGCATCAAGATCTCTACCATGACTGTCACGGTAGCATTTGCGCACGGCAATGGCTTGCACAGGTGTTAAACCTCCAAGGGCACGGAAGAGACGTTCTTCATCCGTACCTAAACCAGTCACCCCACCATGCATTGCTTGGTAAAGTTCTTTTTGAATATGATCAGCACTAAACCCTCCCTGTTGCGCCTTACCCAACAGGTCCAGTTTTGTCCATTCATCATCCTCCTTTCCTTTCAGCTCTATTTGAAATTTTTTAATTAGCTGAGGACGACGTTGAAAAGATAAGCGGGTGCGAATACCAGCAGCAACTGCCGCAATATGATTACCAGCTGCAGGCCCATCCTTTTTGTAATAGGCTCGAATAACCGCTTTTTGTTCCTCACTCAGTCCCTTGAGGGCTTTATCACTCAGATCTGTAACGTTCTTGCCTGCTTTAGCAATAAAGGTGTTTAATACAACGAAGTCAGTTATAATCGCCTTCTTTGTCTCACCTGCTCGGGCAGTTTCCCATGCCTCAGATTCTGCCTGGGCCTGGCCAGCCCAATCTTGAAATAGCTGCCATAGTTTTTGCCACCAGCTGCGTTCCTCTCCTAACTTTTTATCCGACCAGCTTTGGATTAGCTCTGTTGCTGTTCGCCCCGCTTGCTGAACTTCTTTTTTATATCCATCAGCCCAACCTCGGGCTTCAACTTTCAGGCCGAATACTTTTTCCTTTAATTCGCGCTGTTGTTGCTCTGACCAGTTACGGATTTTTTTAACTTCCTTTCTCGTCTGTAGTGATGCAGAGGTATCATTCTTCTGGCTTTTAGCTAGGATCCTTTGCTCGTCCTTTTGAGCGGCGGCTTGGTACGCTAAATTTTGTCCATATTGGGCCTTATCTAACTGTTGCTCCCGTCGTTTCTTGGCCTGCTCATAGAAGAAGCGCTGTTGACCCACCTGTTGATTAATTTCTCGCTTAAGACGATCACGCCTCATACGAATAACGGCAGGATCGCCCTTACCATTAGCCGCTTCAAGCTGGGCCTCAGTTTTTTGGTCAACGGCCTGACGCACCCCTTGAATATCTGCCGTCTTCTGCTGTCCAGTTGTTTCTAATTGTTTCTTCTCATCCTTACCAGTCTCTTTAATATTGCTAGTCGCCTGTTGCTTTTGCTTAGCTAGCTTATTTTTCTGGGCTTCTACTTTTGCGGCTAGCTGTTCTTTGGCAATTCCAGCTTCTTGACGAACCTTATCTAATTCGGTGGTTAACGATTCTGTCAAGCCTGGAAGTTCCTGGTTGCCAATATCTGGATATATCTCCTGTAGTTTTTTCCCAGGATAGGCAGCTTCTCGTGCCTGCTTAAGAATTTTCTCGGCCTCTGCATTAGGCTGAGCGAGGATCTGAGCCAGAACTGCACCAACTGCTTCCTTAGCGATGGATGGTAAAGGTTTTGGCGGAGGGGGCGGTTTATCCTCAAGAGTTATCCCTTTACTTTTATCCTGTGGTTGAGTGTCAGCAATCTTCTCTTTCTGTCGCTGGCGGAGTTTATCTAGTTGTTTTTGCCCCTCCGTTTTGTCGGCTGCTGTTGTGCCAGGCTTACTTACTGCAGGTTTAGGGGCAGGGGCTTTGGGTGCAGATGGAGGAGTTGGCCGCTGTCCAAGCTGTGGCACGGTCCCTTGTGGACTTGTTTGTAAGTCCGGCATTGTTTGATTCTGCAACCGGCGATTACTTTTGGCCTCTACAAGCTTGGGTGCTTGGGGGACAGGATGGGGGGCTACTTTAGGAGGGTCCTTAGTTTTAGGGGCCGGACTCACAGCCTTTTGAGCTTCCTTTCGAAGTTGATTGTGATCTGACTTGTGACGCTTTCGGATACCGCCACCGAGTTGTCTGATCTGAGTTCCTCCCTGGGCAGCCTGGCTAATATTCGGTGGCGGAATAGCGTCGGTTGCCCTAGCAACAGAAGCACGCCAAGCTCGTAACGTTTTAGTGTCTTTGACTTCGCTATTAGTGTTCTTTGTCTTTGATGTTTGACTATCCTTGGCCTTTAAGCCTGGTGCTTGGGTAGTTTGTTTGCCTGAATTTGGCAGTATTTTCTCAGACGGTTTAGAGGGCTGTTCTTGTCCCTGAAGTTGAGGATCTTTCTGGTTTATACCATCTGCAGCTTTCGTTGTTTTATCTGTAGGTTCAGATGGTTGCTTATCTGTCTGAGTCTTAGGTTCTTGTTTTGTTATTGCTGTTTTAGTGATTTCATCTGCAGACTTTTGTGATAGTTCTTTGGGTTGACTCTTACGATCTTCTGTATTGATAACAGGTGTGGATTTTGCTGTTATATTTGAAGGTGACTGCTTATGGGATTGCCCTTGAGGTATGTTTTTGATTTCGGCTTTGGGTTTAGATGATTGTTCATCTGTCTCGGGCTTGATTTCCTTTGGGATAATTGCAGTGGTCGATTCAACCTTCCCAGGTATAGACTTGTTTAGTTGTTTTTTATCTTGAATCTTAGGCTCTTCTTTAATACCTATATTAGAAGGATTTATAGGTTCAGAAACCGTTTTAGAAGACTGCTCCTGGGTATCATCCTGCGGCTCTCCTACCGTAGTCTGTTGTTGTAGGTAAGCGATTGTAAATTGGTTGCCAACCGCCCGCTGCAATCGATGCATAGGATGGGAGAATTGGTTGCCCTTATAGGAATTTTGATGAATTGAAGGAGGTACCTGTTGCTCAGATGTCTGAGCAATCGGGTCATGGATGTGCTGCTGCTTGGAGTTACCCATACGTGCTTATCCAGCTAGCATTGAAACCACGTTCAATACCTACTTACTGCCTCCGTTTTGCTAATGCTTTGCCAGTCCCGACCCAGTGACAATAAGCACCAAAATCTGAACTTACGACAGGCTGATTTAGTTTTTCCAGCTCCTGAGCAACTGCTTGCACCAAGTGGCGCATCCCCACCGACTCTCCATCTGCGGCAGCTGCAAAAGCCGCTGCCAGGGCACAGTTCTTGATATTTCCCCCCGACAGGGAGAATGTTTGGGCTAAAAAACTCCAATCGATATCTTTGGCTTGGGGAACGTCCGAGGAAAATAAGCGTTTCCAAATACGATTGCGATCGTTAGGTTGGGGTAAAGGAAACTCAACAATAAATTGCAATCGCCGAGTAAACGCCTGATCCAGATTCTGCCGGAAATTCGTAGCTAAAATTGTTAACCCATCATAGGCTTCCATCCGCTGAAGCAAATAACTGACTTCGATATTGGCATAGCGATCATGGGCGTCTTTAACTTCCGAACGCTTGCCAAACAGAGCATCTGCCTCATCAAAAAAGAGAATGGCATTAGCCGATTCGGCTTCAGCAAAAATCCGACTCAGGTTCTTTTCTGTCTCTCCAATATATTTACTCACCACCGTTGAGAGATCAATTCGATATAAGTCCAATTCCAGCTTTTTTGCCAAAATGCCAGCAGCCATGGTTTTCCCAGTACCTGAGGGACCGCTAAATAACACCGCCAGTCCTCGTCCCTGCATCACCCGCCGTTCAAATGCCCAGGTGCCATACACCACATGACGATAACGCACCCAGCTCTCTAAACGTTTCAGTTGACTTTTGATATTCCCAGGCACGATCAGGTCATCCCAATCGTGGATGCTCTCCACTCGCTGCGCCAATTCTCCCAAGGCCGTACTGGATTGGTTACGGCAACTGGCGAACAAATCAGACTGCTGTAACCCATTGCCATTACCAAAGGCCGTGCGATGAATCTGAGCCTGGTTCATGGCTGTGGCAATTTGCCCACTAGTTAAGCGAAAGCGATCGGCCAGTTCCATCAAGTTAATGTCCGAGGCTTGGCCATTAAGACAAGTCTGCCACAGCTGCACTCGCCTCTTTGTGTCGGGGGCAGGCAGATGAAGACTGACTAGTGGACAGTGTTGAGCTAACTTGTTTTCCATCAATGTCTGCGAACTCAACAGTAGCCAGGGACTGGTATGTTGAGCCGTCAGCAAATTGCGAAGAATAGAGTCAGGGCTATCTTTTGTAAAGAGCTGCTCCACCTGGTGAATGGCTAGTATCGAATGACTTAGCCGTACTTCTCGTAAGGCTCGGGCAATGGCCTCTTGGGCAGCAGGGTGCTCTTTCAAAGCTGCACCATCGAGGCTTAGCAAGGTGGTCCCTACAGCATTGACCAGATAGGTTGCTACCTGATTCTGAAGTAAATCATCTGGGCCATGGAGCAAGATAAAGGCATTGGCCACTGGATGCTGGTGAATATAGTGGATCAGGGCATCTACCTTAGCCTGAATGTCAGGAGCCATAGTTGGCAGCTCTGGCTGCGGTCCGTGCCGCTGAATAACTTCCTGGAGCTGAAGATCTGACTCATCACTTTCTAGTAGGTAAGCAACTAACCGCCCATCCAATTTAAGACCCCGATTCAAAAGGCTCAGTGGCAAAGGATTCGCCTCGTCGCTTACCTGAACAATTCGCATAACAAGCAAAGGAGCCTTTGCCGTAAAGGCCTGTCGGCAGTTAATCCGCTCAGTCAGGTCATTACAGAACAGTTCCAGGGCCAGCGCCACACTCGGCCAACGACGGGTGATATCGTCATTTAGATAACCAAACAAGCGTTCATAGCGTTGATTTATCTCAGGGGCTAAGGTTAATAGCACCACCTGCTGCTCAAACGCATTCAACTCTAGCCGTTCTGCCAGGAGCTTGAGCCGTAGGGGCACCCCCGCAGCGACAGTTGCAGCTTCCCTGGCCTGATGGCGGATACTAGCATCATGCAAAAGCGTCGTTAGGGTCTCAATGGGAGCTTGGTCCAGGGTATCTGTTTCCAGGGAGGCATGGGCAGCGTAGAGCCCATGCAAGAGGCTATCCACATCCGGGTCGGAGATACATAGACCCAACAACTCATCTGAGCTGGCCTGGGCATGGTGTGTTGCCCGCCAGCGCAGTACCTGACGATGCAACCGGAGATTTAGCACCGAGAGCGCCTCGGTTAGATGGGCTAAATTATTTTCATAGGGTTGAGCTGAGGCCATCGTTGATTCCTCAGATTTAAGCGTCAAGCCTGCCAGGCAGGATGAACTGAACAGGTTGAGGTAGCCAGGGAACGGCTAAAGTTTTGGGTAACGAAGCCATGCTCAAAACCATTGAAAGGGGACCACCACTCAATCGTACGGTCAGAAGGTCGGTATCAGAATGTATAGATGCGGGTTGGGCTAGAAACTGGCGAGCAATATAGGCTGGACTGGACTGATGGAACCGGGGCAGTTGCGCTGCTGTACGTCTCAGAATAAAGGAGGTAACCGCTGATAATGCAGCATCCAGGATCGGGGTCAGCCAGGGATACCCCAGCCGCTGCCCTAATTGCAGGTGTAGAATCTCCGCTGTCAGCATATCTTGCTCAGCTTGTGTCAAGTTGTGACGAACAGAAACGGGATCGATTGAAAGCTCTGGCCAGTCTGTGTCTGGTATTGAGAAACTGTCTGAACCGAGGATCGGCCAGGCCGCCAGCCAACAGCCAGCGCTAGTGTCCCGCAAAACCTGGAGATTTGAAGCAGTTCCCAGGGTCAGGACACGTTCATTGGCAGGATACCAGCGGTGAGCAATTTCAGGTAAGGCTATAGTCCAAGCTCCTAAAGCACTTAGAGTTTGTCCTAACTCCAGAGTTTCTGCCTCAAGGGATAATCTTGCGTCTGCCACAGGCGGTTCACTCAAGCCAGCAAAAGTAGCCAGAACTGGGTCTCCCAATAGCATGGGTGCCTGTTCTCGTCCCAGTGCCTTTAGAGCTACGATAAACAAATAACGGCGGGCTAGAGACTCTCCTAATTCATGCTGCCAGCGCTCCCAAAAACCAGACTCAACTAAAGCTAACAGCAACAGAAACACACTCCCCACTGAGCTTGATAAAGTTGGCAGCACTGGGTGACTAGCTCTAGTATGAGCTTCTGAAATAGGAACTTGTTGCTTGATGGATAAGTCAATTCCTGCACTCGCAATTTGAGCTAGACGGGCAAGATACTTTCGCCCCTGATCTGTTCTTGCTAGGGGTACGAGCCAGCCCACTGCATCTCCTACAGGGCCAGTGGCAATCTGTCGTAGGATAGCCTGGTACAGGCCAGATTCCATTAACAAAAGGGGAGCAAGATTCGGCATTGTTTGTAACAGAGCTGCTAAATCCACCAAAGCCTGTATCATACTAGCGACTTCTGGATTTTGAGCCAGGTTGGGATGAGTTTCTGTAAATGCCAGCCAAACTCTTATGCGATCTCGCGCCCGTGCCACCGATACGGCTTTCCTAGAACGAGGTGTTCCTTTCCACAGTGCTGACAGATCCCCCAGTAAGCCCAATATCGACTGAGATGGCAGAACTGTCATAGGCTGGGGTGAAAAACCTAAGCTAGCCCAAAGCTGTTCAATATCGCCTTGGTTCCATCGTTCCAGTAAGCGGGGAGTATGACCTGTGGTGGAGAGGTCCTGTAAGATAGGCGAAATCCAAGCAGAACGAGCCGTTAAGAGCTGTATGGCAATCGCCCCCACTGTCAACTGCTGTAGCAACCGAAATTCTTCGTAATACCAGCAGCTCCAGGCACGTCCATCAATTAAGTCCTTTAAAAAAGTGGTAATAAAATGGCGGGGGGACTCAAACCGTCTCACTTGCTGGGAGCTACCTTTTTGCATAGCCTGCATTACGGCTTTAGCCAGCAGTCCTCCCCAACGCTGGGTAATCTCCGCCTCTGACATACCCTGTAAATCCACCCAGAGGTTCAGATGCAGGTGACGAATCCGATAAACGGCTTCATCATCACCGGGCAATGAGGTGACAATAGCACCACAGATTGTAGGGACATCTCTCTCTACAATGCGTGTAAGACAATCACGGGCAGCCGCAACACTCTCGATCCCATTCGGGATATTGTATTGACAGGCACAGCGATCGATGGTCAAACGCATTGAAGTATCAATATCAGAGGTTAAATTTCGCACCATCAATTACCTCCATTGCCATGCAGCATCAGAATGTATGAAACAGCCCTTTTTATCCTAGGTTTAGGAAACATCACTATTCAATCCACACAGACCTGTCAGATCAATTTGCCACGGTAAAAGCTTCAGCCTTAATCACAGAATAATGTGCCTGACTTGACTGCAATACTCTAAGTATTGGAGATACTCTACTGTTGTTTCAGATAAAAACAGTAGTTCTATTACAGTATGCTTAGTTTGACTAATAACAAAACAGAGGCATCTCAACTGTCTTATTTAGTCCTCCTAACAGCAAGGTGAATCTGTTGACTTAATCTTCAACGCCAATCCATTTAATATGCCAAGCTCTTTCTCTAGCAAATTGTGGAGTCAGTTGATTTCCTTGACTTCCAGTAGTCCCATTCCACCACCGAAGGTAAATTTTAAAGCCAGTTGGAGAAGGATCAAAAATGCAATTTGCTCCTGTCGTGTCCCAATGATTTCCATTTCCATAGAGAGAAGCGGTATAGACAGGGGTCCTGGTGAATCCAGCAGCACTGGTATCTACTGAAACAGTGATTCCTACATTACTAGGAGATTCACGAAAGTCTTTCCAATCATTAGGATTTGTAGAACCTGTTGCGATTTTGCCTTTTTTAGTAAATTCAATCATTTCTTCTTCCTCTGGTTCTTCTTGACAAGGCTTTATGGTCAATAGCTCTTGTAGAGCTTGGGTGGATAAAATTTGAACTCTATTACCGTAGTCTATGGTCAACCGGCCAGTAGAACTAACGTGTAGACAAGCCAGAATCACCCATGGTTCCTGGCTTGGAGGCGGACAAGTAAATAAAGATGGAATATCCTCCTTGCGAGTGGGGGGTAAACGTGGAAAAAGCTGAATTTCTTCTGGGGCCATACAATCAAAGTCTGGGATATGACATGTTTGAGGACAATAATCCAAACATTTAATCTCAAAACTAGCTTCGGTACGTGAGTGTTCACAATTAATACTTGAAACACATCTTTCCGGAACAATTGGCATTAATTTTGAGTTGGTTTCCTGATACCGAATAGCTAGATAATAAACATTCTGCCTGACCTGTGTAGATATAAGCTCTAAACATTCGTCAATAGCGGGTTTGGTAATTGAAATAGTTTGATCTTCTGGCACCCAGATTCCATCCCCTTGAGGACTAAGCGCATAACCTGATGTCACGATAACTGATGGTTCACTATCACTTTCATAGGAGACTGGCTCAGGTAAGACTTCCAACCCACAAACCACACCACATCCATGTAGTAAACGATTATGGAAACGCCATAACTCTTGGAAGTATCTTTGGTCAGTTGTTAAGTCCGCTGCTGTAACAAGTTGGCGAGGAACGTAGCGCGATCGCAATATTTTTTCTACCCTTGAACTTCCATTTGGTTGTTGATTGATACCCATGGTATTACACCTCTACATGGAATTAACCGGTCGAGTAATATATCATTGCTACTGGATATGAATAATGCTGATCCAGTCACCTCCTTCCGTTCCGTTTCCACTTACTCGTCCATTAATAGGTTGTCCATCTGGCTTTAAAGCTGCTGTAGTTCCTTTGGGTACCCCAGGCCAAATATGGTTGCCATCTAGACCAAGATTGTCTTCATCTAAAATCCAATCACCTCGTAAAACAATTTTTAATCGTCTTATTCTGTTCTCTTCAATAAAGCTATCGTCAAACGGCTCCTCATTAGGGGTTAATGGAATTAACCGTACAGCGCTAGTAACTTGAGCATTAGATTCTCTTAGGATTTCAACTTGAGAAATTAATTCAAATACATCTTCAGTTGCTTGATCCTTAATTAACCATTGAACTTCGGTACGCTCTTTTGTGACAGGAGTAACAGACTGAACTTTAGTCGGTATTCTACACTCACAGAGAAATCCATTATCATCACGGCGTTCCACCAAAATAAACGCACTGCGCTCATGAAGAGTCTGAATAAGTACAGGCTCGTTAAATTCGATCACTAACCCTAGTAATCCATCCTCCTCTTGATTAAAGAGAGGTTTCCAGCGGTCATCATTATTGAGATTCAAAATTTCATCATGATGCCAACTTGCATTAATCACTTGATTAAAGTTACCGGGTTGAAAAGTCCCAGGATCACCCTTGTCACCTTTATCGCCTTTTATTCCTCGATCACCTTTATCACCCTTGTCGCCTTTATCGCCTTTTATTCCTCGATCACCTTTATCACCTTTATCGCCCTGAGGTCCTCTCTGTCCTGGCGGCCCTGGAACACCTTCACTAATACCTTTCTCCAACATGCACTGAACTACCCGCTTCAGAGTATTGGTGCTGGGCACCATCGGTCGATAGGAGAAGTTATCAATCCAATTATCCTTATCATTGATGCGGGGATTAACAAACGATTCGTTGAGCCGATATCCTTCAACGGTAGCTAAAATAATTCCCTGACCCGGTTCATTGCAGGTGGCACAACCTTCTTCCACATCCTGACGGATAAAGTTGTCGCAGGTGGTTTCATCAACATATAGAATGCTGATACTGCCATCGGTCGGGTCAGTAGGTGACAGTCCTGCCGTATAAAGCCGCTGTCCCAAAAACGCTAGATTTTGAAAGCGAGCATCCCCTTCAGTATCTACCGCACTCTGAATTTGGTGAAGCGCCATGTTTTTTACTGATACAGTTAAGACATCATTTCGATTCAATGGTCCACGGCCACCATCGATGTTGAAAAGTCGTCGCAGAACATATACCCAATTATCTCTGGGAGAAACCTCCAGATCGATAGGTAAAGACGCTGAAATGTCTCCCTCCTTATCTTTGAGTTCTAAAACGCTTACCAGTTCTTGTAAACCAGGACCTGCTCCCCCGCCCGCTGGAATTTCTGGAAGATAAGTACTTAACTCAGGTTGATCTTGAATGAGCAAACGATATAGTTTTTTAGTGGGTTCATCTGGCGGTAACTTAAGTGCCGAATCGATAGCATCTTGAATAGATGTACACAAAAGATAGAGGGCGTTTCCCTGGTAGTTAAGTGACAGCGCATTGGGATATTCTCCTGTAGGCACTGAAAATACCTGAAGCAAGTTTTCTAACTGACTGGCATTGCCAAGCTGATCAGACCCAGCAGGATCAGGGTTCTGCCATATTTGTGCTAAAGCATCAAACTGAGGCAAAAACAAAACAATAAGCTGCGAGCCTTGCTTATCCGCAATGACTAGCCATTGTCCATCAGGACTCTGGCTCATGTCTACAAGATTTAGGTCACTAGGTTCTTGGGGTTGATACTCAACCGAAGGTGCTGATTGTCTCAACTGTTCCAACTGGACTAAACGGTTTCGTAAATTATGTTCGGTATAGGTAACCGTAGCTGTTGGGTTAGCTATTTTTTTCTCAATTTCCGTCGTGTTCCAGTGAAATAGACGCCCCTCTTCAGTCAAGGCATAGAGACTGTTATCCCCATTAGAGGTTACCAATCGCACAACCTGACTGGTGCCAGGAACGTCCAAGGCTGCAGAATTTGTAACAGCCCCATTTTCTAAATCAGTTCGGTTAAATACTCGAATCCGGACGGTAGAATTATTATCAGCGATATAGATTCTTTCACCGAAATTGGAGCGTGCCCCTGCTGTAGGAATACGATTGTTGCCAATCAACAGGCGAGAAATCAGGCGATGGGTATTAGTATCGTAAGTGAGTAACCAACCTCCTGCATCGTTTCCTGCTTCAATATATTCCGCCACATACAACCGCTTCAACGAGCGATCAACGACCATTGCCTTGGGGTCTGCCACAGCCAGTGTATGTTGCCACTCCAATCGTGCATCAATAGGTTCAGTGGTTTCTTCATCAGTAGATTTAGTAACAACTTCGGCAAACAGCCGATATCCTTCGCGGGTGCGATTGTACTCCGTATTGGTTTCGTTACAGCCACAGTCATCAAGCAGAACAGGAACTTTCTCAGTATCACATTCTTGATAGGCTAAGCGTAGATGAATAATCCGTTTTTTTCTTTGTTCCTCTGTTTCTCCCTCTAGCGCCTTTAGACTACTACCAGACGCATTTAACGCTTTGTCGATCAGATCTAACCAGTTAATAGTCTGACGTTCTGGGATCACAATTTCATTACCACAGCAATCAAGAGCTAGACCAGAATTGAGCACAACATATTTATAACGGCAAGCCTCATTTGGGTGTTGCTCGATGTTAAGGCCACAGACTGTGCCATAACCATGGAGCAAACTGTTGTGGAGTCGGTTTTTACTCCGCAAATAAGTTTGCTCATCCTGAAAATCACGGGTAACCAGGAGTTTGCCGTCAAAATACCGGGCGCGTTCAAATGTTTGTAGTCCACATGGTTCACAAGGATAACTGGCTTTATTGTTCTGACTCATGGTTTATCTCCTGATCAATCTTCGCAGGGCAGACAATCGCGGCCACCCTGGTGAGCAATGCCTAAACGGCTATATCCAAGTTTTCCGATCACTGCCTTGGGCATGGGTAGCTCGGGCAAAACAGAATGTTCTCCCAAGAAACGATCACTTGCTTCGGAATTAGCAAGTTGCCAGGTCATCCGACTACCTAAGAGGCTATCGAGCTTGATTCCTGTTCCAGGGTGACGTTCCGAACTCAGTCGAACACCTCCAGGATAAATGGGACGTAAGGTGTAGTGAGTATGGGCAGGTTTATTCGCATCGATCAGACGTTCAACTATCAGGCGTTTATCTGGCGTATTCAGAGTATAAGCAGGCATTAATACGCTGAAATGATGAGGAATATCGGTGATTGTTCCTAGCCAATTATCAATAGCTTGGGCAACAACGCGATTGGGGGATTCGTCTTTATTTATGCTTTGACCACGATAATGTTCAATAATCTGCGGCATCGGCTCCTTTAAATCTGCATGGAATTGAAGCAGCTTCCGCAAACCTTGAATCGTGCCCCGCAGCCGATACAACTCTACAATTTCCTGCAAGACCTGTCGCCGTTTATCCTCATTCCATGTGGGAAGAAGTTTCAGATCAAACCAAGTCGCAAGCCATGGTAAGAAGTCGGGCGGAGTCCCCTGAGCATCAAGATAACGAGGAAAGTCTTCAGCAGTGCTTTCAATCTCTCCAAAAATAGTGTCAAACAGGGAGAGTAATCGATCCAATAGATTGCGGCTGATTTCATCTGCCTGGTAAAGTGCAGGCAAATACTGCAAAGAAGACTGGCGCTCTTTATAAACGTAGATACGCTCAACACTGGGTGTACGATCACCTGGCCCTTTTAATACCAAGGCTAAATAAAGATAACGTCCCGGTGGTGATTGTATGAGCCATTCATTAGCATTGGCTGGGGCAGCTCGCCATTCTAAGTTAGTAGCCCTCTCATTTGTAGCTGCCGCCAGCAACTGGGTCGCTATCTCATGTGTGGTCATGTCAGGACGGGGAATGTCACTGGAAAAACTGAACAGACGGGTACTGGTACGTTCTGGAGTCTTTAGTTCCATCACTATCCGATGCCAAGGATTGCCCACACGTTTACTATCCAACGGCTGGAATTGAAAGACATCACCATTATTAAAGGTGGCGACAGGAGGGCGATGGATAAGATAAGGTCCTGTTGAACCATCTGGTAATCGTAACCGTCCATCAGAGTCAATGGTCATATCCGTAAATTGGAATTGACATGAATTAGCCTGAATTGAGAGCAAAACGCGATCGCTTTTGGGACTGGCAGGTGAGATAAACTCTTCTGGGTTTTGCTGAAATTGAGGTGACAGTGCTATATACGCCTGCTGTTGATTGGCGATCGTCATTGCCAGATTGCGATCGCGCAGCCATGCCTCTATCTGTTGCTTATGGGTCTGTGGTAACAATCGCAAGCGCGAAGGAGGCAAAACCTGTTGGAGAAATTTAGGAAGAAACTTGACATATAGCTCAGGTAGTAGTTGTTCGTAAATTTCATCCCTCTGCTCTTGCCAAACTTCTTCTTTCGTTTTGTTAGGTTGTTGTCGTAACTGTTTAGCTAATATCTGATTAATTTGAACATCGATAAGTTGACTAAGTTTAAGGGGCCACAAAGCAGCTCGGGCTTCCGCTTCTTGTTCAAACGTAGGCTGCCATCCGGATTCGTTGGATTGGGCAGCAAAATGGAGGGTAAGCCAGGATTGGACAGTCTCCTGCAGCTGCTCCGGAGCAGTCATACGTTTACCATATTTGTCCAGAATCAGTATGGAATCTGCGACTCTGGAAATGACATAAACATGGTGTTGTCGATCAACTAGCAATCGTTGAGGGGCATCATCTGCAGGCAGCTGACCAGAGTAGTACGGATCCGGACGTCCTTGATCATCCAGACGCCAAACCATATTGTTGTAATCATCGGCAACATATAAACTGCCATCTGTTCCAGCAGCCACATCAACAGGATGCCAGACATCAGTCAGCGGTGATGTCTGGTGCTGCAAAGGACCAATAATCCTGCGCAATGCCAGACCAGGTAGTGTGAAGATTAGAAGTCGCCTATTCTCAGAATCAGCAATAACTAGGTCATCCCGATGACTGATTGTCAACCCAAGTGGTGTATTCAACTGTCGGGGTTGTGGAAACTGCTCGTTATGTAGAGACTGTTGTATAAGTAAAAAGACAAATCGGTAAAGTCTTGCCTTGAGCAGCAGTGCAATCTCAAAAAACACAGCTTCCTGTCCGTTGCCGCCAATGGTCAAAATTGGCTTCACATCACCATGACAGAGACGCCAATGCCAGATGTAATGTAAGGTTGGATCGGTAATGAAGATTTCATCCTGCCAGATAGCTACGCCTCTAGGCAATGTGAACCCTCCAAAATCACCATTAGAATCTGTAAGGGCCGGAAGAAGATTCTGCTTTGTTTGCAACTGAATGGAGTCTTCTTCTGTAGAAGCATCCACACTATTTGCCAAGCGCCAACCGACCTTAGCATCCAGTATGAAATCATAGGGACGAATCAGGCGCATCATGGGGCACCTCCTCGGTCGTAGGCAACTGAAATATCTGCTTGGCGTAGGGCTATCAACGCGCCAGGTGCTACAGGCAAATCGCTACAGTCGTATTGGGCCGCCACATAATAGCGTTTTTGGAAACGCTCTTCTGGTGGCAATTCCTTTTTTGCACCAAGAATTGATACTGTGGCCTCTATGGTCACAGCCATTGGATTACTGTTGAGATAAGAAAAAGCCTGTCGTTCATACTCTAAAAGAGTTGTTGCAGCCGATTGAGCCTCACTTAGGGTAGAGAAATAAGGTGGGTCAGTAGCCTTGCGAGTAATCGGATCAATTTGGGGTAATAACTTGGAAAACTTTAGCTGTACCACACGTCGAATATCAGATAACAGCATAATTTCTCGCAACAACTCAGAGTAGTAAACATCCCTTCCAAAGGGCCAACCCTGGTTGTCGGGTCCTCCTTGTAAGGGATGAAAATATTGCTTAAGTCGAGCGTCAATGGCGTTCTTGACCTTTTTTAAATCCGCATCATCAGTAGTTCGCACATCCAGTATTAAGTCAATATCGTGGTATTGTGGCCCCTGCACCTGGAGTTGAGTTGTTACTAATCGTCGTTCATCCAGATATCGACAAACCATCTGTCGAGCAGCCTCACTGGGAACAGGTTTAGCCTCTTGAGTCTGAGGAACGATTACGACATGGATGGTCTGTCCTCCACCATCGCTTGAAGCAACGTAAGTAGTTGAGCGAGCCACTAAAGCACCTGGCGTTTTTTGGGCTAGTTCGGTGAAATCTTCCAAGGTCACGGCTCGACCACGCGCCTTTAATTCTCGAGCGGCTCTCAGTTTTGTGTCACTCAGAATTTCTTCATCCTCTCCTCCTGTTGCCGAACGATAGTTAGTGACTGAATCCACTCCACGAACAGCAGTTACCAACTCAGTGATTGTATTTGCCCCTACATTTCCTGTTTTGCCGCCACCGTAACGATACTGTCGAGCAATGATGTTGAACTGCCCAGCTACTGGAATCCGACCTCGCAATCCATCCCCAAATATAATTTCACCACTATTACGGTTGAAAACATAAACCGCAGCGTCTGGTTTTTGATCGTAAAAATCTGGCACCTGCTCCCAAACTTGAAAACCACTGCCTTCATCGACTTCTAGTTCCAATGCAGGCTCAGCAAGGACAGGGGAAAACCGTAGTCTCATTACCTGATTAGGTTGTCCATCGCTTGAACCGACAGCTTCATCAAAGACCGTTTGTGCTGCTGTTGCTTGAATTGTGTTCGTGAGAATTTGGTCAATCTTAGGGGCTTTAGCATAGCTTCCAGATTTGAAGCGGACCCTTATCCAGTAATGCAGATCTGCTTCTTCTGCCTTTAACTCTACCAGTGCGCTTATGCCAGTAGGAGCAACAATAGCTGGTATCTGGGATGGTACTCGAAAATAAACCTTACCACTTTGAGTAAACTGACGAGTCTCATCGCCAACCGCATCTACCACGAGTTCTGACCAGTCAAGCCCATTCCAATATTCCCAAACCAACTGAGGGGTATGGGCAGCAACCTGTTCAGGACCGCACTGGCTAGCCTCTGGAGGTGATAGTAGAGCCTGTCCTGATTCAGTTAAATCAATCTGTAAACCAATCTCCTGACGGGAAAAAGGAAGCTCGGCACTAAAACCTAACAATAAAGACGTTTGAGGAGTGACCGACTCTCCAAAGGGGAAAAAATGACTTCCTTCCGTATTATTATCTTGCGTTAAATCAGAAATTGTAGCTTCATCTGCTCCAAGGCGGATAAGCATTTCTAGTTGAGCACTGATAGCTGTTAGAGTTTGGTCTGTCTCAAAAAACAAGGGCTCTTCTAAATCTTGGGCGGATACCCCCACTAGTGTCCCTTTGGGAATCAAAATTTCGGAGGCATTGATTTTGTCGGCTGGTTTCAATAAAAAAGTCAAGTTAGCCTGGGCGGGTTTTGCGCTTTCTTGTTTAACACCCAGCAGTTTCAAGAATTTGATGTAGTTTAAATCTGGTAGCTGGTTTAATCGAAAGAGAATCGTCTCAGTTAGCCAGGCTTGGAGTTGTAGGAGTGTAATCCCTGGATCGCTTTCATTCCAGTCGGTCCATTCCGGCAAGTACTGGGGAATACGATTGCGGGCTTCGCGAACCAAACTCTCGAAGTCACGGTTGTCCAGATTTGGGGGATGTAGTGGCATACCTAAAACTCCTCAAGTAAGGTTCTAACGATTGCTCTGCCCTTCTTGTATAAAGAAGGGATAGACCAGGTTGTGGAAAGCATTATTGGCTCGAATACGATAATCCACCTGAATTAGCAATAAGTTAGCTTGACCAGGCTCCTCTCTAGCCTGTACATCAATGACGTCGATCCGAGGTTCCCAACGAATCAAGGCTTGTTGTACCTGATAGGCGATGGCTCCACGAGTATTGGCATTGTTAGGAGCAAACACATAATCTTGCAGACCACAGCCAAACTCTGGTCGCATAATGCGATCGCCTCTGGATGTAGATAACACAATCCAAATCGCCTCAGCAATATCTTGCTCCTCACTGGATAACGAAAACCCACCTTTTCCATTAATGCGAATAGGAAATTTCCACCCAGTACCGAGAATACTCCGAACCATTCCTTTAACCTCCAACTAGCACATTGGGCACACCACCTAAAACTTGCCCAACTGCATTGCCATCATTTTGTTCAGTCGCATCAAACATTCGAATGACTGACTGTCCATAAATTTGCACATTGCCAGATCCTCCCATAAAAGTTACTTTGCCTCGTGTTACGCCAGACTGAACACCCCCAACCGAACCAGCTTCATTGCCAGTTGTTTGAGAAATTTCACTATCTTTGAGAACAACTGGGTAGCCATTGACCTCAACCTTGCCCTTACTTTCGTCATCTGATACACCAGTAGCGTCTGACAATTGCCCAATATTTGGATAAGGAACTGGAATAGGAGGCCCCGGTGGTGATGGAGTATTACATACATCTGGAAAGGCAAAACAGATAAAACCAGCTTGTGTCGTTGCAATCGGAAAACCCATGAATGAAACCTCCTAGGAAAATTCAAGACTGATAAGACGCTCAAGGGGAAGCTCTGCAGGCTCTTCTCCTTGCTGAATTAATTGGGTTCCGCGCCAAATAGCGTAGAACTGATTCGAATCTTTATCAAAAACAATGGTGTCAACCGCTAACGGTAGAGTAACCTGCTCCATTGCGGCATCAGGAGCTGAACTAGATAGGTAGGTCAAAATAGCTTGGGGAGAGTCAGGAAGCTGCAATGTGCGAGTTACAGTTTGGGGAGTAAAGTTACTCCCGACTTGATAGACAGCCTCACTTTCAAGGGTAATAGTTGCGCCTGCAGGAGGATAATCAAACACCGGACGAGGGGGGCTGTTGGCACTACGATATAACCCGCCATTGAAGAACAAATTATTGAACCGTTCAGGTAACTTCATAGTTGACGGGTCAAATGCTGTACCATCTGGCCCAAAGAACCCTGCATATCCAGTTGCTGCATCGATAGGATTGCGTTCACCCCGGTCACCTTTAACGCGGTTTTGCCAACCAAATGTAAATGGCTTAGTGACTGGATTAGTAAAGCTATCCTCCATAATATCTGAACCGAGACGCACTCGCTCAGTCCAACTCCCAATAGGCCCTACGCCTCCTGGCGGCGGAGATGATAACGGCTCAGGTTTGCCTAAAACGACAATGTCGGTTAAAGGTTTATAAATAGCCAGATCGTGTTCATAGCGAATAGGGTTATCTGGATCAAACGGAAAGATAGTGGAACCTTCGACTAGCTGTACGTAATCATAATCGATGGTGATACCACTAATGCCTTGGAGTATAAGCGTAGCTTCAGTATCTTCTAATTCGGGTGACCAAGTATAAATTGACGACGTGAAAATTTGAAAACTAGAAGTTAATAAATACGTTTCCGCAAAGTGAATCTCACCTGATTTACTTCTAATACGAATACCATTAAGTGCAATATTAGCACTGGCTTTGGCTCGAAATTGGAGGATAAAAGATCGATTGCCCAATGGCGCATCAAATGTCAGTGCTTGGGTGATTTCTCCAGACCCCACAGATCGCATCATGGTTGTACCTGAATCTTTGAGGTGGCTAATTTCTGGACCACTAGTTATCCAAGAACTGACAGACGTAATCAGATTCCCTTCACTGTCTTTTTGTTCTCCTTCTGTGAAGTCAGCATTCTGAACAACGTTAAAAAAACCATCTTGCAAAAAAATCGGGATTTGCTGTTCCGTAGGTAATGGGGTTGGTGTGGGATCATCTGCCATAAATGTTCCTTTTACAATCGCCACCAACACTAGCTGAGCCTGAGTTTGGCTCAGCAAATCATCTGTTTCTGAGTCAACACGATATCCCAGAAGCATTTGTGATGGCAGTGTTGGGTGGGGAATAACCTTCATGGTTTATGGATTAATGCTGACTAACGTTGAGTTGACAATTTTTAGTTCATTTCCTTTGAGTTCTATATAACTCTGGTCACTGAATTTAATCGTGATAGCCTCTTCTGACAGTGTGACTCCTGGTAAACTACCCTTGAAAAGTAAAGAAATCTTTTCGCTACCTTCGGTATCATCAAATTCCAGAGTATGACCACTGACTGTTTTCAGAGTTCTTTGGTTGGACTCCTGACTAGGAGGCTTTTGATTACCATTCCATAGAAAACCAATCACAAATGGAAAATTTTCATCCCCATTTTTGAAGGCAACCAAAACCTCATCTCCCTGTTCTGGCAAAAACTGAAACCCTCGTTTAGGGCCTGCCATCGGTACTGCTATACGGGCAGGTCTGCTTATAGGAGATTTCTCTGCAATTCCTTGATATTCAAGCTTTACCCGTCCTAGCTCATCAGGTTTCTCACTCACAACTTTTGCTGTCACAACCCCATTTATTTTTTGTTTCATTCTACTTGCTCCCCAATTCTTCTACTCGTGCCTCAAACTGAGTTGTATATCCACTATTTCCAATAGTATGGGTAGAGCTTGTTATGATGTATCTTCCACTAAAACGGCTGCCCAATCCCTCAATGTAAATGGGCCGTCCAGCCCTAAGTTCTGGCAATCCAACTGTACTCCCAGAACCCGTGATTAAATCTTTCTCTAGATCAGTCAAGTAAGCAATGGCCTTGTCTTTAGCATCTTTATTGTTTTCTACAGGGAGAGAAATTACCTCCTCAGACCCCGCCAAAGCTGAGTCAATTGCCTGTAAATCTTTAACATTAGGTAGTCCTCTGAAGCCAAGGTCGTCTCGTGTAGCTTCTCCAATAATTTCTTTATCTTTGTCAGGATCCCAACCACGTACGGTCACCTTAGCAACTTGGTCTTTAGTCTTAAGGGTTGGCTTAAAACTAATAAGTGTCTTTCCTGCGACTAGCTTATAGGGAGCAGAAATTTGAGCTTCTGGTGGATGAAAGTGTAATTTTGTTGTCCATGTGTCATCTGTCTTCTCCTCTTCAATATAAATGTCGTAACCACTTTGACGGGCTCTTTCCATTAAAAAAACAATTGGATACTTGTTATTAATCCAAACATATTCTCGAGGTTGTTCTTTTTGAACAGCTTTATGATTTACCAGCTCAAGCTTAAAGTTCGGCTGACCAGACTGCTTACGCTGACGTGTTTGATCTTGTTCGATTTTCTCAAGAATTTCCTGAGCGATTTCTGAATCTTTCTTATTTTGGAACACAAGATTTTCTTGTTTAAAGTGCAGCTTATAAAGCTGATTTAGCGCTCTAACCTGCAGAGTCGACTGTCCTCCTTCTGGAAAATCTACTGCTAGGGCAATAATTTGCCCTCGTAACATTAGGGTCATACCACCGCGATCGTGGTAGCCCATGTAAAGTTCAATTGCTTTGCCAGGGTTAAAAAGGGCTGAATCACTATACTTCAGTGAACGTTTTTCCGCATCCCAATTGTTAAGTGTAAATTGGCAAGAATCGAGCTTGTCAAGACTGTCGGTATAGCTTACAGAAACTACGTCTCGAACCACATTGCGAGGTAGGTTAAAGTCTTCAACTTTTACTTCAAATGCAGGAATACGGAAGTCATAGTTAGTGTAGATATGGACAGGCTCAGTGACAGTCATATTGATATGGTTTATGCAAAAGAAATAACAAAGATCTTGACATAAATAATTAGGGATTCAGAGGAGGTAACTCCAAGATTTGGCCTGGTTGTAAATCTCGAGGCTTAAGAATATTGTTAGCATTAGCGATTAATCGCCACTGAGTTGGATCTTGATAGGCCTTATAGGCAATTTGAGGCAAAGTCTCACCACGCTGAATCGTGTGAACTTTGGTGTGATCTGAAGACTGAAGGTTGAGTTGTTGCAATTGAGTTTCTAGAGATTTATACTCCCGTAACGCAACAGTGAGCGTTGCCCGTAAAGGAACTCCGTCTGGACTGAAGAGGGTGAATTTTTGCTGAATACTTTCAACAATGCAGTCCAACGCTTTACGCGTTCCACTGACCGTTCCGGCTTGATTCACTAGACCAGGAAATTCATCACCCCAACCAAAACGACACCTTGGAGGAGCATGTTCCTCACCTGACATTTTGACTAGAGCATAGAATCCATCAGTTTTGGTGGTAACAGATGTTGCTCCGGCTGCTGTCCCATCTTCTGTGGTGTCAAAAAATAATTCCAGAGTAACCTTTTCGTTTTGACCTCGGACAAATTGCAGAATTGGACTGTCAATCCCTGGAATTGCAATCTCTGCAATCTGAGCCGCTTTCTCCATACTGAATTCAGTCGGATTAAACTGCACTTCTAATATTTCAACTACCGCACCTTGTGCGTTGAGACGCTCGAAGTAAGCTTTAGAATAACTTTCTGTCATATCTACCCCCAATTTATTCCCGACTCATCTGGCGACTGGACCCTAGGCTCTGTTCTTTAGCCATAGCATGTTGTGATCTCTGCTGTTCCTCCAATCGTTTCAAAACCACCTGAACAATGTGCTCCAACACATGAGGTGTTAACATAGCCGAGGCATCTGTCACATTCACATCGGTTGTTAATTGATTGATTCGAACATCTGTAGACATAATCTCAAGACCTCGTTATAAAACTGCACTTGTCAACCTTCCAAGATCAAAAGGTTCTAATTTTTCATAGGTAATTTCTAACGTTTCAATACTTATCTCGCTTTGATTAGCATTGAGAGTTGGACCAGTCCATTTGATAGGCAATCCTCGTTCAAACTTCCAGGCTAAAACAGGTAAACGCTGCTCGTTTTGTAAAATAATTACCCCATCCCGCCGCTGTGTGTTTCCTTGCAATAAGTCCAAATGCCAGAGTCTTAGAATCGGATTCAGGGTAATTCCTTGCTTCAAAGTAATGTTAGTAAAGTTGAATCGAGATGGAAATTTGTGAACGCGATCATTAACCCCCCCTTCTTGATATTCTTCAATTTCAAGGGTAGATTCCAGCCCACCACATTCATTAAATCCAGCAACAATGTTGATCGCTGCACTGGCAATATTTTTGGCCTGGTTGAGCAAGTTACTTTTTTCGGGGTTGGGCGAATCATATAATCCTACAAGAAAGTTAAAAACTGGTACTGGATCAATTCGTACTGGCACTGAATCCAATTGTAAGCCGCTTATCATGGCGAGACCTCCGAAATCTTCAGCTCATCTATGGTTAAGCCCAACCTAAACACAATGAATTCATAGGGTATTGTTGGGGCCACGCTCACCTCTGCAATAACTTGTCCAACCGCCTGAACTTCAGAGGGAGTAGTGATTGCATCACACCTTATCTGATAAGCAGCTTCAGCCGTGTCCCCCACCAAAGCACCTTGTCGCCAAAGGTTATCCAGGAATGTGGTAAGAAATAAACGAATACCAAACCAAAGTTGCTCATTATTAGGCTCAAAAACGGCCCATTGCAAGCCGTCATTAATCGCTTCTTCCAGAAAGTTCATAAAGCGCCGCACATTGACAAATTGCCAGGCCACATTACTACTAAGAGTGCGGGCTCCAAAAACACGAATCCCGCGTCCAGGAAATGACCGAATCACGTTAATTCCAATAGGATTTAGTACCCCTTGCAAGGCATCATTCATACTCGAACCGACGTCTTCAACAAACCGGAGAATTTTATTCGCAGGTGATCGAAATACCCCCTCTGCCAAGTCAGTTGACGCGTAAATGCCAGCAATATGGCCACTAGCTGGCATGAGCTTACCAGGAGTGACTGTTGGTTGCAGTGGATCCCGGATAACCAACCAGGGATAGTACAGAGCTGCAAAGGCAGTTTCAAATCGAGATCGCCAAGCCTGTAAGCGATTAATATCCTCTGGCTCATTCACAGAGGGCCAAGGGGGATCGAGAATCGCTACGCGATCGCGCAACTGCTCACACTGTTGAATCATTGCTGCCTGAGCATAGTAAATGTCACTTTCATTTAGGAGTGATGGCTGCTCAATAGGGGTCAGAACAATATCATCTAAAGTCTGATTTCCGATACCTGGTTTAATCGGCATCTGAATAGTTTTCGGTTCGTACCCTTCTAGGGTCACTAACAACTTAACAACAGAATCTTGCCCAGCTAAAAGATTAGAGAACTCAAAATGACCACTTTGGTCTGTTTGGGTCCTATACTCCTTGAGTCCATCATCAACTCGAAGTTCAACACTCGCAAGGGGTTCTGAAACTTGCGTGTTATCTTGACTCACAGTCGAAGCATCTAGAACCCGACCGATAACCCTGCGACGCTGGGTTGATGTTGATAAACTGCACTGGTTAAGACGAGGGCGTGATGTCCTTAATGGCTGTTCTGGAATCTGAGGAGAGGTCGTTAAATCTGGAATCACTAGAATACTCACTTCATCTTTTTGAGCCAGCGTTGCAAGCCCACGCTTCTTACGATCATTCGGTCTACCAACGTAGTCAAATACCGAGAGTTTGCGAAGACCATTTATGCCTCCGTTCAGTGCCCCCTGCCATGGTAGTCTTGGAAGCCGTTTGTCTGACACTTGTTGCAATCGAATCCATGCAGAAGTTTGGTTGACAACATTAATGGCATAACGCCTAGGATGTTCAGGATTTGACGATAAGGCATTAAATCGTTCCACCACTTGACCTGACTGCCACACTAATAATTTGAATTCCAGGCTTTCTACTCGAATGGGTGCTGCGTCAAGTTTTGTATGATTAAACCCATCCCCATTAATCTCCTGGTTTAGATAGAGAATATTTTTTATGACATCGACCTTCGTAATCGTCCGGGTCACTGGCTTAGGAGCTCCCGCTTGGGTCAGACGAATATGACTGTAAGCTTCAAAACCAGACACACTTGTGACTGCCAGCTGATCTGCTGGTAAGTCTTTCGCATGATGCTGACTCATGCCAAGACTATCGGCATGTAAGGAGAGTCTCAGCTTATTACCCCAAGAGCCGGGATTGACAGCTTTGACAACGTAAGCAGATGTCGTTTCTATATCCTCATCAGGAATTGCAACGCTAGCTGCTTGAGCCAGATCCCTTACTAATCGACCTTCTCCTTCTGTAGCGGCTACCCGTACTACCCAGCACACCTGTCCACCATTTTCAAAAAATGCATGGACAGCATAGCCTAGATAGGCGTAGCTCAAAAAGCCTCCAAATATCTGCTGAAACTCTCGCCAGTTGGTTAGTCGTTGGGGCTGGTGTAAAGGACCGCGCTCAGCAATGCCTACAAACCCGGTCACATCTGTGCGCAGCCGCAATGCAGGTACTTGCGGTCGAGACTGTTCAAAGTAAACGCCAGGTGTCAGGTAGGTAGTCATGATTTATCAAGCTATAGTGCTAAACTTATTCAAATTGAAGCCCTTCATGACAAATCTCAATCGATTCAACCGCGACTTCATTACTCGTACTGTTGAGAGATGCGCCTTCGTATTTAGAAATCCAGCCTTCTCTGAAGGTCCAACGCATGACTTCCTGACGGGCCTCATCCTGCAAAATAATGGCTCCATCTCGTCGTTCAGTCTTGCCATCGAGGGTGGTTTTACGCCACTCCCATAAGGCTTTATCCTTGGTGTAACCGCGCTTCAGAGTGATATTGCCGTATTTCAACATACCGGGAAGTTTCCGGGGAGTAGGAACATCACTGCTAAGGCGATATTCAATCACGTCAGATTCAGCCATTAAGCCACTAGCCTCAGTAAAGCCAGCCGCAGGCTCATTACCAAGCTCAACTAAAAAGTTAAATTGAGCATAGGGATCGTCACGTTCATTTGCCATGACCAGGCCTCCTTTTAATTTATGTGCGAATTACAAACGGAAAATCAACAGTTATTTGGCTAGCTAGAAGACTCTAATGTCTTCTGACTGACTCGAACAATTACAAACTCAGCAGGTTTCAGTGGTGCTGCACCTACTAAAATAATCAGACGTCCGTTATCAATATCATCTGGTGTCATAGTTGTGCGATCGCACTTCACAAAAAAGGCTTCCTCTTCTGTAACGCCAGCCAAAGCACCACTTAACCACAAGGTTCTTAAGAAACCAGAAATAGTTCGACGCACTCGTGCCCAAAGCGCTTCACCATTTGGTTCAAAGACAACCCATTGCAGCCCTTCATCTAGAGATTCTTCTAGAAAGATGAAAAGGCGTCGTACGGGAACATATTTCCAGTTACTGTCGCTGGTAAGACAACGTGCTCCCCAAACTCGAATTCCACGGTTATTGTCACGGAAGTCTCGAATGACATTAATATTGTTCGGGTTGAGGACATCCTGATCGCGATCACTCAACTTAACTTCAACTCCAGCAATCCCCCCCCGAATAACTTCGTTAGCTGGGGCCTTTTGAACACCTCGCTCAGTATCAACGCGAGCATATATTCCTATAACATGACCGCTTGGTGGGATAAGACTACCATTGGAATTGGCTGGATCGCGAATCCGTAACCAAGGATAGTACATCGCTGCATATAACGTATCCTGTTTGCCCCGCTGCACCCCAATATCAGTACTATCATTACCGCTACCAATCACAGAACCGGGAAATGGATCTAGCACAGCAAAACGATCTTTCAATTGCTCACATTGATTAATTAGTTCCGAATGAACGATTGGATCACCCATTCCTGGAGCAGCAATGATGCTGATATTATCAATATCTGCCAAAGCCTTAATTCCCGTTCGCTTACCAGGTCCTTCATCCGTTCCTCGATAATCATCAGCCGTCGGTGAATTTCCGTCATTACCACCAGTCAGGTTAACCACTCCCCCATTCGCTGTCCGTGGAATATTGAAGGGTTTACGAGTTGAGCCACGATTCGTTACGCGAATCAAACGCGATCTCAGATTCACAACTGTTTCAACAAAATTCGGTGCGGCCTGATCGAGCGAGAGATTTTTAAACTCTTCAGTCGTAGTCCCATCACCTACAGAAAGAGTAAATTCCACAATTCGCACAGCTGTTTCACTTCCGACAGCCCGAGTCAGAGCAGGCTCAACTGTTAAACTATTTCCTGCAATTTGTGTAACGGTATAATAGTCCTTGTTCGTACTATCATCAACCTCAATCACAGCTCGCTCATAGAAATTGTTAGTTGAGCTGAGATTGAGTTGATCTGCACCTACTCTGCCTGCCGTTGCCAGGACAAACTCATTACCTGCTAGATAATTGCTAGTAATGGCATAAGTACTAGTGTCAAGAGTGACCTGGGGGTTAGTGCTATCCGTTCCAACAGTTTCAATCTGCACCAACCCAGGCGTTTCCCCAAGGGGAAGACGCACTAAGTCCCCTGCTTGTAATCCCGCAACTGACTCGACTAATACTGTCGGATCCGTTGCCCCACTTCTTAACGCTGTAACAAGATGGATGGTGCTGCCAGACCCGCTATAGTCATTTACCAGGGCATTTTCCCATCCGATGGTGCCATCAGGCCTAATATTAGTTATATTGTGCCGCTCGCTCTGAGGATTAGTACCACCCGTACTGAACATAACTTCGTCATCGGTATTGAGTTGGCTTACATCTGCTAATGCAGTTGATGTTTCTTGGTTAGGACCATTCCCGGCAAATTCCAGTGCCTTCAAAAGGTGTATCGTACTACTAGGGCCGCTATAGTCATTTGCCAGGGCACTTTCCCATCCGATGGTGCCATCAGGCCTAATATTAGTTATATTGTGCCGCTCGCT
>ERZ1740067.424-NODE-424-length-34438-cov-7.262921_pt1 | contig 34438 bp, 16 predicted proteins | sample MGYA00581736_ERZ1740067 | MGnify/ENA primary metagenome ERZ1740067 (study PRJEB43018, sample SAMN04849236) | marine metagenome | isolation source: floating plastic debris | place: Pacific Ocean | collected 2008-08-27 | study: EMG produced TPA metagenomics assembly... | reverse complement strand
CACGTAAATAGGTGTAGTTTTATATAACGCTCTTAAAAATAGATATATACCCTATGACGCCATTAAAAACAGGTATTCCAAAAAAGAATTTGACCTAGGTATTTTGTATATAAAAATATATAAGCAAAAAAAGATATATAAAATACCTAACACTATACACACGGTATCTTTTCTACCCGTCGCTCATGACGACCCCCGGCAAAGGGCGTTTTTAAGAAGGTTTCTACCATTTCCAACGCTTGGGGCAAAGCAATAAATCGCGCAGGGAGGCTTAAGATATTGGCATCGTTATGTTCTCTTGCCAAAGCCGTGATTTCATTGGTCCAACACAGAGCGCCCCGTACCCCTTGATGTTTGTTTATGGTCATCGAAGCGCCATTGCCACTACCGCAAATTACAATGCCAAAATCGACATTGCCCTGCTCAACATCCAAAGCTACGGGATGTACAAAATCCGGATAGTCCACACTATCAGAACCGTCGGTTCCGTAATTGATGACGGCGATGTCCCTTGATTTCAAATAACCAACAATGGCCAATTTATACTCGGTTCCTGCATGATCGTTTCCAACAGCTACTTTCATAGTAAAATGCTTTTATACTAGGGGGATATGTCAAAAATACAATCTTTACCAACTGGCGTTGATATGTATTCGTGATTTTCTGTTACAACCTACAATTCAAGCCATTGCAAAATGAACACAGTGTTTATAATTTGTAAAGAAATTGAAAAGAAAAAATTTGTTTTTCCTTCCATAATTCTCCAATACAATACATTTCTTTATTTCAGCAAGAAAAACTATAAAAATACATTTCCTTTTTTTCAAAAGAAATCGTGTCTTCGTCAACAACAAAACAACCTCTAAGTTTTGAGTTAACCACTCCGTTTTGTGTTATCAAGATATGTGAATAACCTTTATAATATGTTAATTTTCAAATCTTTTACAAAATAATAAGGCGTTCATAAAAAGTTTTAACCGTTCAAAGCAACTTTTTTCTTAAAAAGTTATAGGCGCTATTCACACCCTATTATCATCATCATTTTTATTTTAAACTTTTAAAAAACAAAAATCAATATGATATAAATGTTAATAACTGTGTGTTTGACGACAAAGCGCGGTAGTGATGAACCCCTAGTTCTTTTATTCGTAATTTTCACCAAACTTTCACGTTAATGTCCAAAAAAAGAAAAAGGGCACATAGTCAACGCAAAAACGAGATTACCAAAGGTATTTTTACCGTTCTTGAAGCGGAACCGAATAAGTCATTCAATTACAAGCAAATAGCAGCTAAATTAGGGATTGTTGATACCAAGGGTAGAAACGACCTCATACAGCGTTTGGGGCAACTGAAAGCCAAAGACCGTATTATCGAGAATGGTAAGGGCAGTTTTAAAAAGAAGCCTTCAGAAAACACGGTTGTCACAGGTAAGGTTGATATGGCCAGCAATGGCAATGCCTATATTATCGTTGAGGATATGGAAAACGATATTTTCGTACCCAACACATCAGTGAATAGGGCCCTTCATGGCGATATGGTTGAAGTGGAACTGCGCAGAAGAAGAAAAGGTCGCCGTCCTGAAGGTAGTGTAATCAATATCTTAGAACGTAAAAAGACATCGTATGTTGGTATTGTAGAAGCACATGAGCGTTTTGTTTTTGTGCGTCCAACCGACCCTAAAATGTATACCGATGTTTTTGTCCCAAAAGAACGGTCAAAAAAAGCGGAAGATGGTACTAAGGTACTGGTAGAACTGGGTGATTGGCCCAATGATGCAGACTCCCCTTACGGTACCATTACGGAAATTTTGGGCAAGCCTGGGGAACATCATACAGAGATTCACTCTATTTTAGCGGAATACGGCCTACCCTATTCTTTTCCCTATGAAGTGGAGCAGTTTGCCAATACCCTTGATACGAGCATTAAAAAAGAGGAAATCGCCAAAAGGCGTGACATGCGCGAGGTATTGACCTTTACCATTGACCCAAAAGATGCTAAGGATTTTGATGATGCCCTATCATTTCAACAATTGAAAAATGGGAATTATGAAATAGGAATACACATTGCCGATGTCTCCCATTACCTGGAGCCTGGTTCTATTTTAGATGAAGAAGCTTTTAACCGTGCCACTTCGGTATATCTTGTAGACCGCGTGGTCCCTATGTTACCTGAAGTATTGTCAAACAAAGCGTGTTCGCTAAGGCCGAATGAAGAGAAGTATACGTTTTCTGCGGTTTTTGAGATAGACAAAAATGCCCAGCTGGTCAACCAATGGTTTGGAAGAACGGTCACCCTATCTGACGAACGATTTGCATATGAGGAAGCCCAGCACATCATTGAAACAAAATCGAATACCATTCCTGATGTTATTTCCATACGGGATAAAGGGTACAGCGTTTCTGAAGATATCAAGGAAGCTGTTCTGGCCCTAGATGAACTGGCTAAAATAATGCGGGGAAAGCGTATGGATGCTGGTGCCATTTCATTCGATAAAATTGAAGTTAAATTCAATTTAGATGAGACCAATAGTCCTGAAAGTGTTTTCTTCAAAGAATCCAAAGATGCCAATAAATTGATTGAAGAGTTTATGCTATTGGCGAATCGCAAGGTGGCAGAATACATTGGTAAGCAAAGACCCAAAAAAACCTTTGTATACCGGGTTCACGACCAACCCGATATCGACAAGTTGATGGCGTTGAATGGGGTAATCTCTAGATTTGGGCATAGCGTAGATTTGCGTGACAGTTCGGCCATCAATAGTTCTTTAAATCGTCTGTTGCACGAGGTTAAGGGTAAAAAAGAGCAGAACTTGGTCGATACTTTGGCCATTCGAAGTATGAGTAAAGCGGTATACACCACGGACAATATAGGTCACTACGGACTGGCATTTGATTATTACACGCACTTTACATCACCGATTCGAAGATATCCTGATGTCATGGTACATCGTTTGCTTCAGCACTATTTAGATGGTGGTATAACAGAAAATGAAACGCTTTACGAAGAGAAATGCCAACACTCTTCCGGTAGAGAGGTTCTCGCTGCCAATGCAGAGCGCGATTCGGTCAAATATATGCAGATTAAATTCATGCAAGACCACGCTGATAAAGAGTTTGTAGGGGTTATTTCAGGGGTGACCGAATGGGGCGTTTATGTTGAGATCATAGAAAACAAATGCGAGGGCATGGTGCGTATTCGTGACATTAAAGATGATTATTATGTTTTTGATGAGCGGCAGTATGCCATTGTTGGGGAACGGTTTAAAGAAATGTATCAATTGGGTGATGAAGTGGTCGTTATGGTAAAGAATACCGATTTAATCAAACGTCATCTTGATTTTACCTTGATTGGTAGACATGAATGATACTATTTTTAACGGAAAGGAGTTTATATAGCTGAGAATCAATCAAAATATGAAAAGATGAGAAAAGTGTTTTTTTCACTGCTGTTTTCTTTTTTAATGTCTCTCTGTTATCCACAAGAAGAAAGAATAGTAGTTTCCCTAGATAATTTCACAGAACTCAAGGCTTTTGATGGCATTTCGGTCGAACTGATAAAATCAACTGAGAACAAAGCGGTAATTACCGGGGCCAATACCCAGAAAGTAGCTATCGTAAATAACAAGGGTAGGGTGAAGATTCGAATGACCATCGATAAGATTTTTAGTGGTTACCGCACCTTTGTCAAATTGTACCACACGGCGGAATTAAAGGTTGTTGATGTAAATGAAGATGCCCGTATTTTTTCAAATGATGTGCTCGTTCAAAATATTTTGGGTATTCGGGCGCAAGAAAGTGGGGAACTTGAGTTAAACTGTCAAGTGGAACAGTTGCTCGTAAAAGCGGTCACAGGGGGTAATATTACCATAAAAGGATTCACCGACAATCAAGACATACAAATCAATACGGGCGGCAGGTATACCGCTAATGAGTTTAAAAGTAAGTTTACCACCATTTCGGTGAATGCTGGCGGTAATGCCTCGATATACGCTACCAATTATGTTAAAGCGGATGTCAAAGCGGGCGGCACGGTAAAAGTATATGGAGATCCCGAGAAAATGGATGAAAAGACCGTTTTCGGTGGAAAGATTGAGCGGGTACAATAAACGGTATGATTGAAGATGTTCAGGCAGCGGTTCCCTTGGGGTTTTTATTGAGCTTCATGATTGGTCCTGTATTCTTTGTTTTATTGGAAACCAGTGCGACCAAAGGCTTTCGTGCCGCATTGTGCTTTAATACCGGTGTAATCATTGCTGATATTGTATTTCTATTCGTTGCCTATTTCAGTAGTTTTCAATTGCTCGAGAATCTGAGCAATACCCCTGGCCTTTATGTTTTTGGAGGAACTATATTATTGATTTACGGACTGGTCTTGTTTATAAAGAAAGATGGTAAAAAGGAAAAACCGACCATAACCAAGGGTACTTATTTGGGTCTTTTTGTAAAAGGATTTCTATTGAATTTTATCAATATTGGTGTTTTGGTATTCTGGTTGGGCATATTGATTGTCGTTGGGCCGAGTTTAAACAATGACCCTAATAGAATAGTAGTGTTTTTTGGAAGTATGTTGGCAACCTATTTTCTTACTGATGTCCTTAAGATTTTATTGGCGAAACAGCTAAAAAGAAAATTGACTACAGAACGGATAAGCTACATCAAAAAAGGTTTGGGTCTTCTATTGGTCATTTGTGGGATGATACTGATTATCAAGGGTTTTTTACCGAAGGATAAATTCAATATCAAACAGGGTATTGAACGCATAAGTGAACAAAAAAACCCAGCATAATACTGGGTTTTGAGGCATCGAGCGGATTCGAACCGCTGTACAAGCTTTTGCAGAGCTGTGCCTAGCCACTCGGCCACGATGCCCTATGAAGTGCAAATGTAGTACTCTATATTATCCTTTCCAAAATCACAACTACCCATTCTGTGCTTCAAGCAATACGGAGACACTTTCAACATCACCACCAATGGGTGGATTGATTTTCGAAACGGAGATTTCGGCGTAGGTTACCTGGGGAATTTCAGCAAAAATTCGATTTAAAATTCGGCGGGCAACATGTTCCAACAGTTTGGATTTTATGTCCATTTCCTCCTTAACAATCGAATTTAGATGAACATAATCGACCGTATCAGAAAGCGTATCGGTCATTGAAGGAGTTGTTAAATCGGTATCAACCGTTAAATCTACCCGATAATCACTACCGATAATACTTTCTTCTTTAAGGCATCCATGTTTGGCATATACCCTGATGTTACTCAACTTTATTTTGCCCATACGATTTGCTCAAAAGAGGCAAAAATACATCAAAATCGAGTATTAGTATGTGCAACGACAGTTACTGATGCCTTGAAATAAATCCATCCCAACAGTTAAAACATGGGTTCCGGAACTATATCCCAAGATTTCATTGGTAATCAATTGATAAGAATAGCCGAAATAAAAACTGTTCTTTTTCAGTCCTGCAAGAGGAGCGATATAAAGTGGTGTTCCAATTTGATCGTTCAAGAAACGATAGGTAAGCCCCAAATAGTAATAATCCTCAAAATTATGAAACCGGAATTTGGCGTTTAAATCCGTAACAGAACGTCCATCGCTCTCAAACCATTGAAAAAAGATGGAGGGTTCAAACTCTATTTTACTGTTGTTGTTTTTGGAGAAGCTATAACCGGTATAGAGGTAATAATTTCTAAGGGCGTTTGGCTCGTTTATGGGATCGAAAACCTGCGTGTCCTTATTAAGTATGTTAGAAGCGTTGAGACTTAAATAATACTTGTCCAATCGATAGAGTACCCCAAGGTCAAAATTATGGTTGGTGGTGGCCCTATCACCATCAAAGGAAGGATCAAGCTGTAGTTCGGGCAAGTTCTCAACATCAATTCTAAATTGATTAAAGTTATAGGAGATGCCGAAGGAAATAAACTCATCGTCATAACGGTCCAAAATAAGGTGGTGCGCAAAAGATACCCGTGAACCCCGTTGTCTGGTTTGGCCATTACTGTCATTGTAAAGCAACATACCAATTCCAGATTTGTTTCCTACTCTGGCATCTGCAGCTAACGTTTGTGTATCTGGAGCGTCTTCTATGCCCACCCATTGGGTCAATCCATTAAGACGGACCTTTATATGATCACCTATACCCGCATAGGTCGGTGACATGATAAAAGGGTTGTCCGCTATATATTGAGACAACTGGGGTATCGTCAATTCTTGGGATTTACTGTGAAAGCATACCAGCAAAAACAGGATTGGGATTAGGGACTTCTTCATGGTATCGTAGGTTAAATCGATTCGGTTTATCTATACAACGTAAAATGCCCAACAAATTCTCGGTCGTCATTTTCAGCTTTTAGTTTAATAACATACCAATAATCGCCTGTAGGCAATGGAGTATTGTTGTAAATTCCATTCCATCCTTGGTCCTCGGAGCCCATTCTATGAAGCTCTCTACCATAACGATCAAATATGAGTATTAGTACATCTGGGAAAGCCTCAAGATTTTCGGGCATCCATAGGTCGTTGGTTCCATTACCATCAGGGGTAAAAAAGTTTGGAATTTCGATATCAATGAATTCCATAAATATTTCGGCTGATATCTCACAACCGTTCTGATCTATTACCGTAACAGTGTAATTATCAGTACGATTGATAAAGTAGGTGTTATCAGTACCATTGTTGTTACCATCAAAATAGAAGGTATAGTCTTCCAGACCACCGGTGGCTATGGCCGTAATTTCATTGACATTGTTTTGTTCTAGAACCAACATCAAGGGTTCAAAACCTTCAATGGTGAAATCAACGCGGTTCACACATCCATTGGTATGTGCAATCATTACATAATGATCTCCTGGGGTTAAATCACTAAAGTTCGGTGATAAGCCCATATCGGCTGGGTTTTCAGAATCCAGTGCGTAAAGCACCTCATTGGCGACGGAATCATCTTCTAATACAACCTCTATCCTATTGTTGGGTAGATTGCCTATACATTCGTAAATAGGGGTTACCTCAGCATTTAGATTAACGCCTGGATCAATTTCTACGATAATATTGTTTTCACAATCATTGGCGTCCTTCACAAAGATGACATAAGTACCAGCGGCAAGATCGTTGAATAGGAACTGATCGACCACAAAATTGGCGTCTTCATTAGAGTTCAGACTCGTTCTATAGGGAGACGTTCCTCCAGAAATTGCTATCTCTATAGCACCATCTTCGCTTCCCACACATATTTCAGGGAGTACGTTCACTGTCGAGACCTCAATAGGCAAAGGTTCGTTGATAGTAAACTGAAAGGGGATAAAACACCCATTTTCATCTTGGGCAATGACGTCATAATCTCCTGGGGCCAAATCAGTAAAGGTATTCACCGTGTCAAATTGGTTTAGATTTGGTGTAATCGCATATAGAATATCTCCCGTACCTCCAGAAACCTCAACGATAATTCTCCCATCATCTTCGGTAGCACAGGTAACATCAAATGATTCCTCTCTATCTATCTGTAATGGTAATGGATCGACAATTGGCGCTACAGGAACGGAAGCAACACAATCTTGACTGGTTACACGAACAAAGTAATTTCCAGCGGGCAACCCATTAAACGTATCACTTGTTTGGGGCCCGGCGAGCAGATTGGTCAAGGCAGCATCTGTATAAAGCTCATAGCTGTAATTTCCTAGTCCTCCTGTAACATTGGCGATGATTGTTGCAGAAGCCTCACCGGTACAATTGATAACTGCAGCGGAATCATCAATATCAATCATAAGAGGGGGTACCATATCAACGCTGACCTGATTGGATATCATCGCGTCACAACCATTATCATCACGAACAATGTATTGGTAGATTCCAGCACTTACACTAAAGACATGGGTGTCTCCACCTGACATTGGGGTAAAAGAGATACCATCCACGCTGTAATGATAGGGAGCGGTTCCCCCAAATGCACTTAGTTCAATTTGGGCCTGTGTTGTACAGGTCAAAGGACTTAACTGAATCAGGTTGGCTATGACTTCAGTAGGCTCAAAAACTTCAATTTGAGCTGTAGTAACATCACAATTCAATCCATCTGAAACAATAATGCTATATACGCCAGCGCCTAAATTGTTGAAGGTATCACTCGACTGGGTACCCGATGTAAATATGGGCGTAGTATCACCAAAATTGGAAAAAGTGTTCAATTGGTAGAGATAAGAACCGCTACCACCCACAACATTAATGGCACGTACCACGGCATTGGTGTCGCCAAAGCAGACCAAAGTAGTTGGCGTAGCTGTAATATCAGCAACAATATCAGCCGGGCGAACAAGAGTAACGGGCCTATTGAGAACACATCCTTGACTATCTGTAATTTGAACATCATAAATACCTGCATCCAAACCAGTGAAAAGATGGCTTGACACGTTGTTTATGCTTGGGTGTATGAAGCTAGTACTTGTATTGGTCAATACGATGTCATACGGCGCATAACCCCCTGTTGGGCTTACTACGATTTCACCCTGGTCGTTGGTACAGGTTACGTTTGCCACTTCAAGAGGCGTGGCATCAAGCGCCATATCCGGCGACACAATGGTCACGATGTTGGAATCATCAGCGCATTGTGTACTGGTTATATCGGTTTCTGTTACAGTTACATAGTAATTACCACCATTAAGACCTCCGATGAGAAGGGTTGGTGTGGTACCATTACCGGTTTGTACACTGTTTCCTGCTTGGTCAAAGACTTCGTAACTATAACCTCCCGTATAATTTGAGATTGTAATGGTCAGTTCCCCAGAATTATCATTGAAACAAGTAACAGGAGTTGTAGGAGCGGCGGTTACTTCTATCAAATCATATGGAGCAATATTGTGAACCGTATCGACATAACATCCGGTGACATCATTGGTCGTTCTAAAGGTGTAGCTTCCGGGTGCCGATAGATCAAAATTAGCGGTTGTAGAGGTGTTGCTTACAAGACTTCCAGATGGATTTCCCAAAGGAAGCAACTCGAAAGTATACGTATGCCCAGACAGAGGGTTACTTTCCGTTACGGTTAAAGTGACGGTTTCATCTGAAATACAGGTTATGGGTGTGGCTGCAACGCCCACCGAGAAAGTATTCAATGGAGCAATGACCTGCGTAGGCAATGCAAAGAGACATCCCCTTGCATCCCTAATGACAATATCATAATTACCAGAAGTAAGAGTCGTGTATGTGAAAACAGTACCACCAGTAGGAACAAAGGCACCTCCATTAACACTGTAAAAATAATCAGGAGTTCCCGTTCCTGCGGTGATTGTTGTCTCAATAGACGCCGACTGAATTCCATTATTTGCATTACAGGTTAATTCCGTGACATTAGTGACCAAAGCATCCAAGGCCAAAGGCTCATTGATGGTGACTTGATCGATGGCCGCACAATTTCGGTTAGAGGTGACCGTAATGTCATAGGTGCCAGCGGGCAAATTTGTAAACACACCATTGTTTTGGGTAATGGTGCTTGTGCCATCAGTGATTTCATAAACATAAGGCGGATTGTCATTAACTCCAGCCGCCGGGGAAACAAGGGTCACCGTAATGGAACCATCTGATGCGCCATTACAACTTACATGGGTCCGTTCGGTGGGCAATAGGGTTACCGGTGTGGGTTCTTCCAAAGAGACCGCCGCGTCGGCAAAACAGTTAGGGGTGCCCAACACATTATCGGTTACGCGAACAATATAATCTCCAAAAGCAACACCAATAAATTGATTTCCTACAGGTACCAATCCTGTATCCGTCAGGTCGGTTCTCAATAATTGAACTGTCGATGTGCCAGAACCTCCTAGAATGGTGAAATCTATAATACCATCATTGGTGCCGCAGGTCGGCTGTGTATTGGGTACGGCTGAAATTTGTAACTCCGGCGAAATGGTAATATTCTCTAGTTCACCACATCCGTTACTATCCCTTATTTCTACGGTGTGGCTTCCAGAGGCAAGACCTGTAAATATATGTGGGAAGCCAGTAATGGCTTGAAAAGCTGCTCCATCGAGACTTATGGCATAGGGAGCGATACCAGTATTGGTAGCATCAAGTGTCACGGCAAGTGAAAAATTGCCTTGGTCGGCACAGTCGTCCACTACAGCTGGTGTGATGTCTGGAGTAGTATCAGCCCCAATCGTGACGGACAAAGGCACGGCAATAATACAACCGTTCGCGTCCTGTACGTAGATGTCCCAATTGGTTGCCGTAAGAGGGTCAAGTTCTACGGTGGCATCAAATGGGAAGGTAGCCGGCACACCTGTTCCGCCCTGTGAAGCACCATAGCTATAAGGCGCAGTTCCTCCTGAGGCCTGTACGGTAACGATAGCATTGGGCTGGTTGCAATTGGCATTGACATTGGCCAATAGACTCAGGGCCAAAGGTTGTGGGGCACTGATGGTTACTGGATTGGTTTCGGTTATACACAAAGGGTCTGCAGTCTCGGTAATTTGAACCGAATAAGTGCCTGCGCCCAATGTTGTGGATACCGTAAAGACATACGGGTCGGTGGTGGCGTTATCGGAATCGTTGGTTCCGACAATAGCACTTCCGGTGCTGTCAAGAACCACATAGTCAAAGGTTCCGGTGTATCCAGTTACCGTAACATCTATGGTGCCATCAGTAGCATCGCTACAAGTAGCATTGCTGGTTACGGTTGCTGTAGCACTAATAAGGTCATAAGGGGCAACAACATGCTCTACTATGACTGAACAGTCAGTGGTCGTATCAGTGACCTCATAAATATAGGCTCCTGGTGTTGTGATGATGATATTGGTGGGGTCGGCCACAAGGGTTCCCCCGGGCAACTGGGTATATACATAGTTTCCTGATCCGTTAGCAGCATTGATACGGATAATTTCTTGCCCATTATTACAATCAATATCTTGTATTTCAGTGATTGTAGCAGTAACGTCTTGTCTAACGGGCACTGGCACTGTTGCCGTCTGAGTGCACCCATTGTCGTCTCGTACAACCACATTGACGGAGGGACTTCCGTAGGCGACTACGAATGTATTGTCGGGCCCAAAGTTGGTGCCCCCATCAAAGCTATACTGATAAGGAGCGGTACCGGAAGGGTTTCCTGACGTATCATTGTTTATGATCACGGCAATGGTACTGGCGCTGTTGTTACACGAAAAGGCCGAGGCGCTTGTGGATATATCAAGTTCTGAGGGCTCATCTACGGTTATGGACATGGTATCCTGGCACCCCTTATTTGAGATGACGGTCACGTTATACGCTCCCTGAACAAGCCCTGTGAAGATATTTGAAGTTTGTGTAGTAGTTCCGCCATCGAGACTATATAAGTAAGGCACATCGATATTGCCAGAATTCAGATTAACAGTTATGGTGCCATCATTTCCGCCAAAACAGTTAACATCTGTTTTTGATAGTGTAAATGTCGGATTTACGGGCGCGGGCAACGTAATGGTCAAAGGAATGGCGCAGTTGGTATTGGTATCCCTGGCCTCAAAAGTATAGGCAACACTATGGGTTAGGCCCGAGAATACACCGGTGGCATTGGTTGGAACGGCTGGACTGACCTGTGTAAAACTGTAATTGCCCACACCGGACCCCGCATTTGCGGTAATGGTGACTTCGCCCGAGTTGGCAGGGACACAGTTTTCATCGGCCGTGATATTGATGTTGGCCTCCAAAGGAGGGAATATGGTAATATTTTCTAGCTCCCCACATCCATTGGCATCAATAATTTGTACCGTATGGTTACCAGAACTTAAGTTGGGTATAGTAACGATGTCTCCGATATTGGCCCACGTAGTTGCCTGGGGGGCACCCCCATCAACCCTAATTCGATAAGGGGCGATGCCCAGTGCATCCAGTGCGACGTTGATGGCAAAAGTTCCTTCCGTTACACAGGCGTCAACTAGCGCAGGGGTGATTTCGGGGATGTCATCAACACTAATGGAGATATCCAATACTGCAGAAACACATCCGTTGGCATCCTCTGCATAGATATCCCAATCGAGGCTTACAAGAGGGTCTAAGGTAAAGGTTTGTCCTTCTGGGAAGGTTGTAGGAGCAGCTGCGCCGTCTACCACATAGGCGTAGCTATAAGGTGCTGTTCCCCCAGTAGCCCTAACGGTGACTTCGGCATCTGTAAGGCAGTTTGCGGTAAGTTGATTGGTCAAAGAAACCATTGTCGCCGAGGGCTCAACAACCCTAAAGGTCGTTGTCGCTGTACAAGATGGAGCAGTTGCCTCGCGAACTACCAGCACAAAATCTCCCGGAGGAAGTTGGGTAACCGTTGCACTTTGGGGTCCGCCCAAAGGACCGGGGCCGCCCGATCCAGTATAAGTTCCGGGGCCGGCAACTGGAGTATTTGTAAGCGCATTTAAGATTTCCCAATTGATCGTATCAACGGAAGCATCGTAATTATCAACAGTAAAGGTCATGGTGCCATCAATGTTTCCCACACAGGAAATATCTCCTACACTATCGACTACGGCAGATATCGCAGATACAGGAGGGATGGTCACTTCTAAAAAGCTGACGCAGCCATTAATATTGTCCACGGCCCTAATGATATATGTCTGTCCAGGATTTAGGGTGGAGAAAGTTGCCACTTCGGTGTCGGCAGGGACAAATACCTCACTGGTCGGCGGAGTTCCCGTTCCCGGGGTTCCGTTGTAGATTTCAAAAGTATAATCTCCAGAGCCTCCGGAAGCAGTGATATCCACCTCCCCTCCAGTAATACAATCAGGCGGTAATGGGTTGGCCGTCAAGGTCAAGAAAGGATTGGAACTGACCCGTACAGAGCCTAAATCACTTTCACATCCATTGGCATCAATGATACGCACATGATAATCCCCAAAATCAATATTGTTGAACACATGTGTTGTGCTTGCAGAAACAGCCGTATCAAGAATGGCATTGGTACTATCGTAGAGGATATAGGTGAAATTGGCTATGCCCCCTTGAGTAATGGCAACATTGACGCTTCCCAGTGTAGGAACACCAGTGCCAAGGTTACAAGTAACGTCCGTTGCCGATAGATTTGATAATATCTCTAAGGGCTCACCTACAGTGGCATTTCCTGTAAGTTCGCAACCTCTGCTGTCACGTACTGTAAAGGGATAATTGCCGGCAGCCAATCCAGAATAGGTGGCCGTAGAGGTAAAAGCGCTTCCATTGAAACTTATCGTGTATGGTGCAACCCCAAAGTTGGTGTCTACATCAATAAAAACAGAGCCATCTGAGAAACCAAAACAGGCTGCATTTGTTATCACAGGGGTGGCCTGTGGATTGACTGGTGCAGAAATTACAATTTCATTGGTCTCAACCGGGCAATTGTTATTATCCAAAACAAGAAACTGATAGGTTCCGGCGGTCGCGGCACCATTGTATGTGAAAGAATTTCCTGTGATTGGGGTGGTTGCTCCATAACCGGCCCCATCTACCTGTATCTGATAGGTGGCGTATGGTAGATAACCACCACTAATGGTGACGTCGATAATGGCATTTGTTGTGCAGAACAGGTCTTGGGTTAGCACAGCATTCGCGGTTAACTGAGGCTCGATGGTCTGCGTGATGGTATTTGAGACGCACCCAAAGGCATCGGTGACCTGAATATTGTAAGTTCCAGGGCTGAGATTGGAAATGGTGAAAGGGTTCCCTACAGCAGATATAAGGGCACCTCCGTTGATGGTGTATGAATAGGGAGCCACACCGTCGGTCACGCTGACGATCAACGACGCCTGATTAATGGCATCAAAACATAGGTCAGAGGGGTCAAAAGCGATAACTGGAGTTTCTGCAGGGTCTATGGTAATGGGCCTAGTGACGATACGGCCACCGGTGTCCCTTACGTATATGTTATACGACCCGGGAGCTACATTGGCAAAGGAATTACTACTTTGATAGGCATATACTATAGCGGGTCCAACGGTATTTTCGAGCTGGTATTCATAGCCTCCCCATCCATCAAAGGCATTGACCGTGATGGTGGCATCGGCGACACAGGTGTCATTGGTATTGGAAAAGGTAAAATCAAGGACTGCCGTTGGTTCTGCGATGGGTTGACTTACACTTACGGTACAATTGGTGACATCATCTGTGATATTGACAATATAGGTGTCTTGTCCTAGCCCTGTCACGTTTATCGGTGTCGTGGTATTGATATTGTTTGCCGACGTAACGGTAGCGCCGAGACCATCAAGCACCACATAGCTATAGGTGGTATCAAAGTTTGAAACGGTAAAAGTGAATGCTCCATCAGAATCACCGACACAGGTAACATCCCTAACCAATTGTGAAATGGCATCGACCTGTGGAATAGGAGCTATGGTATAATCTTCTGTAATGACACAATTATTGTCATCTGTCACCTGAAAAGTGTATGTTCCTGGGGCGAGGCTTGTGAACGTTGCATTGTTTCCATTGTTAACCGTGCTGCCTGAAGGCGCTGTAATCTCATAAGTAAAAGGAGCTACCCCACCTGTGAGGGAAACGGTGACATCACTCACCAATGTCGGACAGGTCAGGGTTGTTTGCGCAAAGGAGAGATCTGTAGGAGGATTTAAGGGCGCTATAGTCTGTAGGCTGGTAGCGGTACAATTATTGGCATCCCTTACCGTGATAGAGTAGGTACCATCAACAAGACCTGGGAATGTGGTAGCTGAAGCAAAGTTGACCCCATCAATACTATACTGATATGGAGCGGTTCCCCCAGCGGTAACCGTCACAGCTATGGTCGCGGCAGTGTTACAGTCATAATCCACTGAAATTGCCGTGCTCAGACTAAGCACTAGGGGTTCATCTACGGTCACCGTATTGGTAGTGACGCAGCTCTTGCTATCCGTCACGGTGTAGGTATAGGTGCCCGCGGCAAGACCGGTATATACTTGCTGTGTGGAGGGTACGCTTCCATCAAATACAATGGAGTATGGAGCGAGACCCCCCGAAACGTTCAAATCCACAGAACCATTGGCATCCCCGTTGCAGAGCACATCGGTCACCAAGGGATTTACTACAGGTACAGGGTTGTCCGTAACGACCACTTGATTTGTGGTAAACGTACAAGATTCACTATCCGTAATAGTGAAGGTATAGGTTCCTGGAGTGGTGGTGAAGAATGAGAACGGATTACTAGGAGTTGGAGTACTGGCTTGAAAAGAGCTTCCGTTCAAAAAGACTTCATAGGAGAAATTTGGATTTCCTCCTGTAACCGAAATCGCGATTTCCGCATCCGGAGAGGCACTACAATCCAAATCTTTTATCAAACCAGCACTTGCGTTTAGTGTTGGGAAGACGTCGATGCTGGCGCTTGCCGTGCAGTTTTTGCTATCGATTACCTCAACGGTATAACTTCCTGGGCCTAAACCGGTAAATAGAGGGTTTGATTGATAGGCACCTCCATTTAAACGATACTGGAACGGGGCAACACCACCGGAAGTGACATTGGCAGTAAGCTCTAGCCCAGTGCTACTATCATAACATAGGCTATTGGCAGTAACATCAAGCACTGGATTGACCGTAGGGGTCAAATTGAACGTCTGGGTGACTTCGCATCCCCCCGCATCACGAACCGTAACAGTATAGTTTCCTGAGGTGTCGGTAAGACCAGTAAAAGCGTTTGTGGACTGGGGGCCTGAAACTGTTCCCGATGGATCCTCCAATTCATATTCATAGCCTCCCCATCCATCAGCAGCAGTTATTGTTACGGCCCCTGGAACCGTTCCCGCTCCCGAGCAAGTGAGGTCCGTAACATCCAAATCGGTGATGACCAAAGCTGCAGTCGGTGCGTTGATGAGCACATTTGTGGTCGCGTTACAATTGGTGACGTTGTCGGTGACAACAATGGTATAGTTGCCATCGTCTAGTCCTGTCAAGTCAATTGTTGTATTGGTTTCATTGGTTCCATTGAAACTGGAAGGACCAGTAACCGTATAATTGTAATCTGTTCCAAAACCAGAAACGGTAAAGCGCACCTCCCCATCGGTATCGTTAAAGCAGGTAATGTTTTGTATTAATTGACCCGAAACATCAATTGGTGTTATAGGATCTATGGTAAAGCTTTCATCCAAAGAACATCCGTTGTCATCGGTAATTCTAAAGGTATAGGTTCCAGCCGCAAGTCCTGTAAAAAGATTACTGTTGCCGTTGTTGGTGACATTTGCAACAGGGGCTATGATTTCATAAATATATGGAGCCGTACCATCAACCACATTTAACATCACGTCTGCTGTTAATGCAGGACATGTTGGGGTGGTCGAGGAAAAAGTGATGTCTGAAGGCAAATCCAAGGGATTTATTGTAATTGGATTGGTCAGGAATATACAGCCATTGGCATCCCTTACTGTCGCCGTGAAGGTTCCATCCGTAAGCCCAGTAAAAATCTCAGCGTTGGTTCCATTGAAAAAAGTGACCCCGTCGATACTGAATTCATAGGGAGCTGTTCCGCCGGACACATTCTGTACTTCCAAAGTGGCAGTTTGCAAACACGTATAATTTTGGGTTTGGACAAGGTTGGCCGTTATGGCGTCGGAAGGGCCATCTATCGTAAAAGTCTCGACAATATCACAGGAAACACCCCCTTGGGTCTGGGTAATGTTCAACGAATAATCACCCTGGCCCAATCCTGTGAAGGTGCCCGAGGTGTTTGATGTGGTTGAGGTATCAGGAAATGTTAGCGTATACGAAACGGAATATCCATTGGTGTTGGTCACATTTACGGTAAACGCGCCGTCGGCATCCCCGAAACAAAGTTCATCGGTTAGTGACGTAGTGTACTCGATGGATGGTGCTACCGCAATGGTAACAACATTCGAAACAAAGGAACAAAGGTTTCCATCAACGACGACAAACTCATAGTCACCTTCTTCTCCATTGGTAAAGAAGAAGTCATTGGTGGATTGGAAGGCCGTTCCAGGGATGTCAGAAATGTCAGTGTACAAATCACCTCCATTGATGCTCCATATGGCATAACCGTAATTGGGGTCGGGAAAACCTCCTGAAGCACTTACCGTAATAATGCCATCGGTACAATCAATGTTCTTGGTCAAGTTGGCGGTGAGGTCAAGATTGGTACGGTCAACAATGGTTACCTGTTCGTTGTATACACATCCGTCATCGGTAGTGGCCGAGACATCATATACACCAGGATTCAGGTTTTGAAAAGTATAATTGTTGTCTGTTGAAGGGCCAAAATCATCCACAAAAGTTCCTCCTTGTGAAATTTCGTAATAGTATTGGGGCTCTACATTGAGTACTACAATTTGAATTTCACCAAGACCATTACAGTCAGAATCCCTTGGTGTTACGTCAACCTGGAAATCACGGTCACGTATTCCAATATTTTCGAGTAGAAAAACACAACCGTCAACAACTCCCTGCTGTCGCATCTCTACTCTATAGGCGCCATTATTGGCAATGGTAAAGCCGGGTCCGTTGTTGGCACTATAAGGGACAATTACGGCATTGGTGATTTCGTTGACCAGTTGAAATTCGTAGTCAAGGGGCATATTGGTTACGGTAATATTCCCCGGGGTGTTACAGATGATGTCGCGGCTGTTGAATTGCGGGTCAAGGGGGTTTTTGAACACATTAAAATGAAAAGTTGCCGAACAACCATTTAGATAGTTGATGACCACCCTGTATTCTCCAGCGTCGGAAGCTAAAAAATCACCTCCGGAACCCACATTGTTCCACTGATAATTGTTATTTCTGTTTGCGCAACCAATGGTCGTGTCACAATCACCTGGATTGACCTCTGTACAGCTGTTTTCATCCAGCTGTTCCCAATCAATGCTAACAGCATCTGGAATATTGATTTGAACAAGTTCGTTATCGTTTAGGCCACAAAGAAAAATCTGGGGCAACTCGCTCCCGTCATTGGGACAAATCAAAATTTCCCCCTCAACGGTATTGGTCGTGTCATTGATCAATTCGGTTATGGGGTTGGGTTGGGTTGAACCAAAAGATTCTACCGTTATTATTTCTTGGAAACCTTTACAGGGGTCCGCCACTATTTTATCAACAATATAAATTCCGGTATTTGAAACTGTTAAGGTACTTGGGTCATTGTCAGGGTCACCATCGGTAATTACGGTATCCCCGGCATCGATTAGGCCGTCACCATTGTTGTCTAGATACCACACGTAGGAATCAAAATTGTTTCCGGCATCCAACAGAACATCGTTCCCACATAACTGTACCGTTCTTGAAAAATCGCAACTTTCTAAATCGTCAAGCAGGAAATTGGTGGCTCCCGGGACGGGAAATCCGCAATCACTGAAATCGGTGACACTGGGGTCATCGGTAATAACCGCCGTGTTGATGACGCCTTGATAGGTAGAGAAAGCAAGGTTTTGAATTAAATCGGTACAAGCATCAATAAAGTCAAAACAGTTTTCGGCTACCTGAACACGCATACGGATACTGTATTCGGTATCTTCTTCTTGTACCAGATTATCGGGAATGGTAAAGGTCACGGTTCTTGTAGGGGCACTATAAACATAGGTTACTCCCGTAGGAAGGTTGTTGTCTAGATAGTCGGTGTCGAGGGTAACATTAATGGGCAACACATCTCGTATGGTATAGTTTGTCGCATCATCATTACCTATGTTTTCAAAGGTGAGCACATAGTCCAGAATCTGACCTAGGTTTACTCCAGCGCCAGTAATGTCGTTTCCTGCAATATCTTCAACCCTTTTCTCTAAGACAATGTTGGGCTCAATAACCACTACGTTAAAGGAGTTGAAAAAGGGATAATACTGGTCAGAATCGGTCGAAAATCGAAAAGTGGCAGAAGTCTCTCCGTTGTCAATAATCGAATTCCCGCTGTTATCTATGGCAAAAACATCAGCATCATAGCCTAAGGTGTTCAAACTCGCAGGGTTTCGGGTGGTGATATAATTACCATCTAAAGAGATGCTACTATTGAAAAAATTGTCTTCGTCATTAACACCTTGTTCAATAGGGGTAAAACCCGGACTACTGGGCGAGGTCATGCTCAACCCATCACCCTCTAACCTAAAATCGCCCTCAAGAGCGGCAGCCCCTAACGAAATATCGACAGGACCGGCAGGAATGGTTTCAAAACCAGAGTAAGGAATGTCTACACTATTGCCGTCCCGTACTCTTGCAAAACCGTCAAAGGTGGTAATTAGTTTTCCCCGAAGGGTTGGGTTTTCATACACAATGACCAGCATCCAACCAGCGGACGAGCCCCCCTGCCCCCATAAGGCCCCCGTTGTAGCACGAACATTTGCCACCGTATAGTCACCTTCAGGATTGGCCAAGGCCGTTACCAAAGCGGTGACATCGGCATAACAGGCATAGGGGCAGTATGATTGTTTGGAAGCATCAGTACTGGTAAAACCGTCGTAAAGAATTTCATCAGCGGTAATATCCACATAGGCCCCACCAGGAACCATAAATTTTACCTGATTAAAATCATTTAATCTTCCTGTTCCGGGAGCAACGGTGTTTTGGGACTGGTCGCCCCAATTGTTAAAGAAACCGTTTGACGCATCACTGGGGTATATTCCAGCCCAGTATAGCGCTGCATATCGAATTAGGTTACAATCTGTCTGGGGGAAAGCAAAAGTTGAGGTGCTCGAACTGAATGTGGTAGGGTCGCTGTCCACATCAATGTATTGCATATTCTTAAAGTCGTTCACATTGGCAAAACCATTGGTGTCATTATTGTCACCAAAGAAGTTATTGTCGTTAAAGAGCAGGTTATTGTAAGGGTCAAGAACGCCTTCGCCAGGGGTGCCGCTATCTCGATTCAAAATATTATTGCCAATAAAGGTGAGGTCACCCCTTAAATTGGTCTGGTATCTAAAATTGTTTCCAGAAGGATAGGTTCTTGTAAACGAGGTATATTCTTGGCCATGGCCTATAAACATAAAAAGGCCGACACCCATGAACAGGATGCCCCTAAACAAATGCTTTTTCATTAGCTGATGTGGTTGGGTCTTACCCTCATAATCCAAATAGGGTCGTAGTACGCTTCATTGATGTTAGAGTAATATGAAACTAGGGCATTTGACCACTCTTGATGTTTTTTGAGGTAAACGTATCGGTAGTTGTTTTCCGGGTTGATAAAATAGCCGGCCTCGAGCCCCTGACCCTTTAATTCTTTAACAAAACGCATGGCGTTGTTGGGGTTGGCAAAAACATTGGCTATGATATAAAAGCCGGAACCGATACCGTCAATGGAATAGGTTTTTAAAGAGGGCTTTCCTGGGCGCGTGACTTTATTTGAAACAACGTCTTGTTGAGGTTCAGGGACAGCATACTTATCGGTATTTTTCGCAATGCCAGAATAGGATTCTTCACCCTGAACGCGCATTACCCAAGTATCACCTTTGTAATTGCCGTCAACCCCCGATTTGTGCGCGCTTATGGCTTCTGATTGTGAGCCATAATTTTTAAGATAGACATAATTCATGCCGTTACGTGGATTGGTAAAGTAATCTGCATCCACCCCTTTGGCTTTAAGATTTTCAATAAAGGCGTTCATGTATTTTGTTCCTTTATAGACATTGGCTATTAAATAATGACCCGATTCCACCTCAGGTATGGTAAAGTCTTTAAACCTTGCCTTTTTGGTATGGTTTTTCGAAGCAGTAGTCTTGTCGACTTTAGCCGATGCCACCAAAGCCAGCTCTCTTGCTGAGGTCTCTGTTGGATTTTGAAGTTGTTGTACTTTTTTGATTCGGTTGGTTGTTTCGGTGCTGGCCAGTTGCTTATCCAAACCAATGGCCTTTGTGGTATTTTGCGAGCGGTTTTCTTCCTTTAGGTTAATGACCTTTCTTGGTGCTGTGGTATTGGCGAGGCCACTATTGGATATCGGGGCCTTTGAAACATTCCTTACTATTTCGCTACTTTGGGCATCTTGAAAATAGAGTTGCTTCGCTCTTTCTTCCAATTCAGGTTGGTTGCCTTGTGTCTCGCGGCGAACCATCTTCATAACAGTGTTGAAACGTCGTTCTAAATCTGATTTTCTGGTGCGCTCAATAGAATCTTGACGAAATAACAATTCATCTAAAATGGCATCGTTTTCAGCCAATTTTCGTTGAAGATCTGCAATTTTTAAATCCTTCTCCGTTAGGCTCAACTCTTCTACAGGCACCTCTTCTTCTTCGTTGCTTACAAAATCTTCATTACCCTTTTCAAGAAGTACGCGATCTTCCGTTAGGTTGGGTACAAACGAATATGCCAAAGAGATTTCATGATTTACCCCGAAATTTTGAAAGCTGTTCGAAAGTCCCTTTTCCATGGTATAACCCAGTGATAGCCGCTTGTTAAGGTTAAAACCGATACCGGCCGCAGCGCCATAAAAGTCATCATAGCCGGCTTGTAGCCAACCAAGTTTTGGGAGGTCAAGAATCAAACTTCCATTCAAAGAAATATCATTGCCTTCTAGACTACGAACCCGAGCAAGAGGCATTAAGCGCCCGCTTTCTAAAATACCCGATGCATTTTTAAACCGGTGGGTATATTGTAAATGTCCCGTAAACGTCTTCTCATCAAACTGAGTTAGGGACTCGCTTGTTTTGAGGTTGTAATCAAAAAGATTATCGGCCAATACCCCAAAATCAAAATTTCCGTAACTAATATTGAAACCTGGTTGAAAAGTAATCAGGGCACTATTATCCAAACTATTGAGCAAAGGATCATCGTCTATTGGGTTGGCCCTACCTTCATTGAACCCACTATTATAATAGGATACGTTCGCACCAAAAGTAAAGTTGCTTTTATCGCTTAATTTGATACCGTAAGCGTAATTGGCCAATAACCCAAAGTTGTCAATAAGACCTTCTCGCTGGGTGTATAGGCTTAATCCGACACCACTCCGGTCCCCTATTCTACCACTATAGCTCAAGAAGTACGTTTGATAGTTGTCATCAAAAGATACCGACTGGTTTCTGTGAAATAGATTAATATAAGACTTATCTTCCCGTACCGTTGAAAATGTTGGGTTCAATAAGAACCGATTAAATTTCAATAGGTTTTGAGAGGGCACGTCATACGCTATAAAGGGAGTCTCTTCTTGGGCCTTGATACTTCCGAGGGCAAGAAGAAAAACAATGAAATATGTGGCACGATACTTTAGCATGGTTAGGGTTATCTGATAACAGTAATGGTTCCTTGCTTTAAGGTTTGGTTGTCTTTTCGAATTTTATAATAAAACAATTGGTTTTTTTTGCTGAAGCCCAGACTTGAGGGCGGCCAATTGTTTGCATATGCGGTTTGGTTCAAAAGTTCTTCTCCTACTTCATTATAAATTAAAACGGTTACATCTGATTGCCTTGAGTATGTATTGGGTATCACCCAAAGGTCGTTGATGCCATCACCATTTGCCGTAATGACATTGGGAATTTGAAAGGCATCGCGGTAGGCTACGGTGAAGCTTCTATTGATTTGACAGTTGTCGATGGTGGCGACCAAAATATAAGTACCTTCCTGCTCCAAGGTTACTGAGCTTGACGATGAAATCAAACTGTTTTGCGCGTTGTACCATTCATATGACGTACCGCCGGTAGCGGTTACGGTTTGGGATTCCCCTTCAGGAAAAATGATATTTTCTTCTGCATCGACAACAATAACCGATTCGTCAAAGCGGGTAAGGGTTACCTCATTGGATTTAATGGGGCATCCATCCGTCATTACGGATAATTGGTATACCCCTTCTTCTGTAGCGGTCAACTGCCCAGAGGAGGTATCAATAGATTGGCCATTACGGGTCCAGCTGAAAGTTCTTCCTGAGAGGTCGTATGAAGTGGAAAGATCAATAGTGACGCCATCACAAATTTGACTTCCGGTATCAGTAATGGTGATGCTTTCCCCTGAATTTAGGACAACCCCCAAACCATTTGAAGTCATGGAAAAGGTATCTAGGTTGGCTTCAAGGGTATATGTACCATTTTCTGAAGAAGAAGCCAATGAAACGGTTGCTCCAGTTCCGCCTGAAACGATAGCACCGTCCTTCATCCATTGGTAGGCGAAGTCATTTTGAAGTTGTGAGGTGACATCAAACGCATTTCCATTTTCTAAAGCACTTATCTTGCTGACTTCCAAAATAATGTTACTGTTGGCGCAGTCTGCATAGGTACCGTCGTAGGCAATGGTCAATTCAAAGCTGTTAGGTTGTACCACTGTAGTGGTTTCAGAGGTTTTCGTAGAAGAACCACAAGACCCACCTGTTTCTGTGACCGCTGCATAGTACTCCCCTATTTGGTTAATGGTCAACGTGAGATTGTTTGCACCAGTGATGGCACTTCCGTTTCGATACCATTGGACCGTTGGACTGGACGCATCTGTGCTAATGGTTAGCATTTCGGTCTGACCCGGCAATAATACCATTCGGTCTGAATTGTCACGGTTTACGGTAAAACTTCCTGGGCTGGCCAATGCAATTGCACTGGATTCTTCTTGGCAAATACCAGCGCCACTAATGGCGACAGTGTAACTGCCTTCAAAGCCAATTATACTTCCATCGACATCAAAGCTCGAATCGTCTACGGTAGGCCCTGCTAACACTGAGCCATCCTTATACCAGGTATAGCTGTAGCCTGCTCCGGAAATATTGGTTGAAAGCGTGACGACATCAGTAGGGCATAACGTTGTTTGTGAAGGCGTATTAATGGCTATGCCCTGACTAGTACCTAATGAAATGTCTATAGAATTGGAGAGGGTGTTCGCCGATCCACTACATGACGTACCGTAATCTACTTCGACGAAGTAAATACCTGCTTTATCAATGGTTATTTGATTAGAACTCTCAGATAATTTCGTTCCACTACGGAACCAGCTGTAGTTGTAATTTTGGGCATCCGGAACGTTATGTGTGGCCAAAGTGATGGATTCACCATCACAAATTTGAATCAACCCTCCAGAGGGGATGTTACCGTTGCCGTCTTGACTGATGAGAATAGGATCGTCATAGCCGATATAGTAAAGAGCATAAGCATCTGAAGCCTCACTGGTTAGGGCGGGATTCGTACTTTTCACCCGAAAGCGATAGTTGTCGCCTTGCACGTTTTGTGGCACGGCGAATTGAAAATCAAAATCAAAATTGGTGTTTTCAGTGCCAGTACGAGCCAATTCCGTAGCATTTCCAAAATCACCATTCGAGTCAGAAAGTTCAAGAATGAATTCGTTTGTACTGCCTACCAGCGATGGGCTCGGGCTCCACTTAAAATTGACAAAATACTCATTAAAACTTTCTGATGCACAAGCCGCGGTCCAAGGGTCGGCACTGCCCAAATTAGGGTTTGGAGCGGCTGTAGGTTTGCTCAAAATCTGTGCGCTCGTGAATTGCACAACGAGCAGGCAACAGCAGGTCTGTAAAATTTTCTTTAGCGTTTTGGATCTCATGGTATGTTAGCTTAAATTGACAGTACTTTGGGAGATACTGCCAAGCATTTTTGTTAGTAGGCGCCTTTAGAGGCTTTTATCCAATACCAAATATTTCGATTAATCGGCTGAAAATGAACTTAATGTTGTGCGTAGGGCAGATTCTGTTGTGAAATCATGTTTTTGTGCGATGTGGGAATCAAAAATTCCGTCGAAATACCCATTTTCACTACATTTGTCCCTTAATTTCAACCATGGTAGACGAAGACAAATCCTTGAATTTTATAGAGCATATCATTGAGGAAGATTTATCAAATGGATATGGCCCTGAGCAACTTCGTTTTCGTTTTCCGCCTGAGCCCAATGGCTATTTGCATGTCGGTCATGCCAGTTCAATTTGTCTTAATTTCGGATTGGGTGAACGGTACAATGCTCCGGTTAATTTACGCTTCGATGATACCAATCCTGAGAAAGAGGAGAAAGCCTTTGTTGATGCGATCAAGCGTGATGTAGCGTGGTTGGGCTTTACCTGGGCGGAAGAACGTTATGCCTCAGATTATTTTCAACAGCTGTACGATTGGGCGGTACATCTGATAAAAGCAGGAAAAGCATATGTTGACAGCCAATCTTCAGAAGAGATGGCCGAACAAAAGGGAACTCCGACTGAACCAGGAACCCCTAGCCCCTACAGGGAAAGAAGTGTAGCAGAAAGTCTCACACTCTTTGAGGGCATGAAGAACGGTGACTTTGACGAAGGGGTTCATGTTTTGCGGGCCAAGATTGATATGGAGTCACCCAATATGTTGATGCGCGACCCTATTCTTTATCGGGTGTTGAAAAAAGCACACCACAGAACAAATACCGATTGGTGTATTTATCCCATGTACGATTGGGCACATGGGCAAGGGGATTATATCGAACAGGTTTCACATTCTCTATGTACTTTGGAATTTCTCCCACACCGCGAGCTGTATGATTGGTGTTTGGACCAACTGGTATCTTCTGAAAAACTTCGGCCCAAGCAACGGGAATTTGCGCGAAGAAACTTGAGCCATACCGTGGTAAGCAAACGTAAGCTGTTGAAATTGGTGGAAGACGGCGTGGTGTCAGGGTGGGATGACCCTAGAATGCCTACCATATCTGGATTAAGAAGACGGGGGTACACGCCAGAGTCCATTCGAAACTTCGCAGAGACCATAGGAATTGCCAAACGCGAAAACCTGATTGATGTCTCGTTATTGGAATTTCACGCACGTGACCACTTAAATAAAATAGCGCCTAGGGTTATGGCGGTATTGAATCCTTTAAAATTGGTGATTACCAATTATCCCGAGGGCAAAGAAGAGTGGCTGGAGGCAGAGAACAACCCTGAGGATGAATCGGCCGGAACAAGAAAAGTTCCTTTTTCGAGAGAACTTTATATTGAACAAGAAGATTTTAAGGAAGAGGCAAACCGTAAATTTTTCCGCCTCAAGTTGGGCGGTGAGGTTCGCTTAAAGAATGGCTATATTATCAAAGCGGAAAGTTGTACCAAAGACAGCAACGGGAATGTTATCGAAGTACAATGTACATACGACCCAAAAAGTAAAAGTGGTAGTGGTACCGAAGAAAGTCTACGAAAAGTAAAAGGCACTTTGCATTGGGTATCCATTCCGCATGCCATTGAAGCTGAGGTGAGAATTTACGACCGTCTGTTTTCCGATGAAAATCCTGATGGACATAGAGACCATGATTTCATGGAGTTCCTTAATCGTGACTCGCTAACGACGGTAAAGGGGTATTTAGAACCAAGTTTGAAAGAAGCGTTGCCAAGACAACGTTTTCAATTTCAACGCTTGGGGTACTTTAATGTGGATGATGACACCACCAAAGAAAAATTGGTTTTCAATAGAACAGTACCGCTGCGCGACACCTGGGCGAAACTTCAAGAGCAGAAATAGCTGTTTCGGCATATCTTAAAACCGTAACGGCCCTAACCTTTTGGAATGGGTTACTCTCTTTCAATGAAAAAACTGTACTGTAGGGTTTTCAACTTTTCTCCGTCCTATTAATAAAAAAGTTGATGAAAAAGGGCATGCTAGCGCTTTGTCTCCTGTCATTTTCGTTGGTTATGACTCAAGAAAGGGAGATTTTAAGTATAGAATTCAAAGGGTTAAAAAAAACAAAAGAGCAATTTCTTAGGCGTCTTTTGAAAACAAAACCAGAAACGACCTTTGATGCCGTGCGGATTCAAAAGGACTTGGAGCGCCTCAATCGCTTACCTGGAATTGCCAACGCAAAAGACAGTCTTGTTTTTAAGAAGGATGGTGTAACGGTCTTTTACCTTTTGGAAGAAAACTTTACTATTATTCCCGGTCTTCGCATTGCAACCGCCAATGATGGTAGCTTTGCCTATCGTCTCTCAGCATTTGAATTCAATTTTTTAGGAAACAACCAATTGGTAGGGGGTTATTATGAGCGTAATGTGTTTGATTCGTATGGAGCCTTCTGGGAGCACCCTTTCCTGTTTAGTGATAAGGCAGGACTTGGATTTAATTATCAGAATGTAACAAGACAGGAACCTATTTTTTTTGAAGAGGGAACCAAAGACTACCGCTTTAATTCCAGACAGATTGAGGGACAATTGATACTATCCCCCAATTTTAACAATGAGATTGAGCTTGGGGCGCTGTTGGTAAAAGAGCGCTATACGTTTGAAGGGGAAGACCCCGTGCCAGGAGCTCCTTTGGAATTAGAAGCCAATAAAATTTTTTATAGGGCGGTCTATCGGTATATTGATTTCAATATAGATTACCAGTATTTTGACGGCTTTCAAAGTGAATTTACGGGGCAATACATTCAGCAGTTGAACGGTGATGCCCCTGGTCAGGAATTTTTGGGCAATTTTCTTTCCCTCAGAAATGATTTTATTTACTACAAGAAGTTGGGCCGTGGCGGCAATTGGGGCAATAGACTTCGCTTGGCCGCCGCCATTGGAAATGAGGATTCTCCGTTTGCGCCCTTTACACTAGACAACCAACTGAACATTCGAGGTGTAGGAAATTTGGTCGATCGCGGAACAGGGGCCATTGTTTTAAATACAGAGTATCGACATACCTTATACGAAAAAGGCTGGTTTGTTGTGCAGAGCAATGTGTTTTTGGATGCTGGTGCATGGCGGGATCCAGGCAAGCCCTTTTCACAGCTCTTCGATGGTAGCAATACAAGGGTATATCCGGGGGCAGGATTTCGATTGATTCACAAACGGATTTTCAATGCGGTCTTTCGATTGGATTATGGATTTGGTATTGGTACTAACGCTACCAACGGAATTGTTTTTGGAATAGGTCAATATTTCTAAAAAAGATAGTTTTCTACAGTATAAGAACAATTGATCGATTAAAATATCTCAATCGGTATTTCCTATTAAAAAAGAGGTTTTCTCAAGGCTTTTGTGAAGCGTATTTTTACAAAAGACCAAATGGTATTGTGCTTGTTTAAAACGTCGCTAAGAAGGGTTTAAAACAAGAATCCACCATTTTTAGTAGTGGATTCTTTCTAAAAACATAGTAAAGTTGTTATTCTCCCTTCTTCGGGTTCGATTTTTTCATTTGCTCCCCAATCATGTTGCTTGCGGTAAAGGAAGCGACCATATTGTTCAACATATCACTGCCCGCTTGCGGAGAGTTTGGCAACAGAATTAAATTGGTATTCGTCTCCTCACCTATCGATTGCAATGTATCATAATGCTGGGTGACCACAATTAGGGCAGAAGCCTCTTGCGAATTAATACCAACTTTGTTCAGCACTTCGACGGACTCTTCAAGACCTCTGGCAATCTCACGGCGTTGATCAGCAATACCCTGTCCCTGCAGTCGCTTGCTCTCTGCTTCTGCTTTTGCCTTTTCGACGATGAGTATCCGCGCAGCATCACCCTCAAATTGTGCGGCAATCTTTTCCCGTTCTGAAGCATTGATACGATTCATGGCCTCTTTTACTTGGGCATCAGGGTCAATGTCGGTAACTAAGGTTTTGATAATATCGTAACCGTACTCAGACATATATTCTTGCAATTCTCGTTTTACGGCAATCGCAATGTCATCTTTTTTAACAAAGACATCATCCAATTTCATTTTGGGTACTTCGGCTCGTACAACATCAAAAACAAATGATGTGATTTGATCGTGCGGATATTCCAATTTGTAAAATGCATCATATACCTTATCCCGAATCACAACATATTGAACGGAAACCTTAAGCTTTACAAAAACGTCGTCCAAGGTTTTGGTCTCAATGATGACATCAAGTTGCTGAATTTTTAAACTTAACCGACCCGCAATACGATCCACCAAGGGAATCTTCATTTGTAGTCCAGAATTGCGGATACTCTGAAAGCGACCAAATCGCTCCACGACCACAGCAGTCTGTTGTTTGACGATAAAGAAGGAAGCAAGGAGAATGATCAGTCCAAAAAAGACCAATGGTATTAATAAGAAATTACCCATATTTATATAGTGTTACTAGTTGAACAAAGGAAGTTACAAAACTCGGTAATAGATTGGTAGCACAAATTGCGGTTTTGTTACAAGGGCCGCACATTTCATCAAAAGATGCGATTGATGGACGCAACGAAATTCAAATAGATGTACCTTTTCAATAAAGCATCATGAAACCAAGAAACGTATTTTTTATTTGTGTGACACTCCTGTGCTTTTGTGGCGTAGGGTGTGATGATTGTGACGATTGCTTAGACCTACAGCAAAAGAATATCTTGGTTCAAGACGCCGAAGGCAACAACCTTCTTTTTGGGGAGGGTGCACGTTTTGATCCTGCCACGGTGACCATTCGTTTAGAAAGTGGTCCGCCCCAAAGTGTTTTTGTGGAAGAAGAAACACAGACCGTTTTGTTCTTTTTGGAAGATAACCAAACAAACTATATCCTAGAACTGGACGACGCCACTTCAGCCAATTTGACTTTTGAATTAGGTGAGCGTGAAAGTGAACGTTGTTGTGGAAATCAAGTTTATTCCACTAGTACGAGGCTTGATGGTTCGGAAATTCCCAATGAAAACAGAATTACCCTTTTGGTACCATAACAGTATAAGGATTAACTTCGTTGTACAAGATGTTCATGCCGAAGAAAATACATTTGTGCCTCCTTATTGCATTTTTTTGCTCCTGCCAGCAAAAAGTGAAGCACAATGAAGTTGGCAACCCAGAAAGCCCCAAAGACACCGTTATCTCAGAGCAAACCGAAAATAGCAGTTTTGATTCCGTTGATGTCGTAACCGAGGAGAGCGATGAAGAATTTATCATGGACCCAATTGAGTTTATGCCTCCTATTGAGGCTAATGGGTATTACGGTATTACTGTTGGAGAAAATATCAAGACATCGAAAGATGTGTTATTTCCTGGGGTATTCAGAACGGGTGAAGGTTTTTTTGACGTGCATTATATCCTATTTCAAAAAGACACCTTGGGCTATGTGTATGGTTCCGACAAGGTAAAATCCATACATATTTGGGATCATCGAGGGGCTACCCATGAAGGGATTCGGGTGGGGATGGCCTTTGGTGAGGTAAAACAACTTTTAAAAGAGATAGTCGTAAGAGGTTCTGAACTGGAATCAAGGGCCTATATCGTCAGGGAAAAGCATAGCTACAGACTGGACTATAATAGTACAGCCAATCCTATCGACCCGAATCATATTCCTGATACGGTAAAAATTCAAGAAATCATCATCAGTCGATAGGGAAGGTTTTTAGGATACTACAATCTGTTTTTGAACCTCTTGCGCTGCCTGAAGTACCTTCTAATGTATTATATTTAACAGAGCGATATTTATTGCGCTCTTAGCTTTTTCAAACACTCAAATACCACCTAGAAAATGAAAAATTTCAGTCTTTCCTTTTTTGCCGTTTGCTGTTTTTGTTTCCTAACGCATACCCATGCACAAGAAACTATGGCCTCCAAAGAAAATAATGCTATTGATACGAGTTTCTATAGCGGACTCAAATGGCGAAATATAGGGCCAAAGCGAGGTGGCCGATCGCTAGGCGCTGCGGGTAGTCCCAGCCGCCCGAATGAATATTATTTTGGCGCTACCGGTGGCGGACTTTGGAAAACAGTTGATGGTGGTAACGAATGGAAACCGGTGACAGATGGCCAGGTAACCAGCTCTTCAGTAGGGGCTGTGGCGGTGGCGGAAACGAACCCAGATATCGTCTATATCGGAATGGGTGAAGTACAATTGCGAGGTAGTATTACGCAAGGCGACGGGGTTTATAAATCAGAGGATGCGGGAAAAACATGGAAGCACTTGGGCTTGGAAGAAACCCAAGCAGTAGCTCGTATACGAGTTCACCCAACAAATCCAGATGTGGTATATGTGGCCGCTTTGGGGCATCCATATGGTGATAATGAAGAACGAGGCGTGTTTCGAAGTATGAATGGGGGCGATACATGGGATAAGGTGCTCTATGTTGGCCCTAAGGCCGGAGCAGTGGATCTTATTATTGATAGAAACAATCCAAACATCCTCTATGCCACAACTTGGCAAGTGCAACGAAAAGCTTGGAAAATGTGGGGCGGCGGTGGCCAAAGTAAACTTTGGAAATCGACTGATGGTGGGAACAATTGGACAGATTTAACTGAAAATTCCGGTATGCCAGAGGGCCCCATCGGTAAAATAGGGGTAACGGTTTCACCGGCCGATTCCAATCGCGTTTGGGCCATTGTAGAGGCCAACGAAGGAGGTGTTTTTCGTTCAGACGACGCTGGTAAAACGTGGGAAAAGACCAATGAAGACCGCAAATTACGACAACGCGCCTTTTATTACTCAAGGGTATATGCCGATCCAAAAGATAAGGATGTTGTCTATGGATTGAACACAAGAATGTACAAGTCACTGGATGGTGGTAAAACCTTTGACTCCATTGTATTGACCCCACATGGTGATAACCATGACCTTTGGATTGACCCGAACAACCCCGATAGAATGATCAATGCCAATGATGGCGGGGGCAATGTGACTATCAACGGGGGTAAATCCTGGACGGAACAAGATTTTGTGACCACCCAGTTTTATCATGTGATGGCGACAAACGATGTGCCATATCATGTAGCGGGCGCACAGCAAGACAACAGTACCTTGGCCATGCCTAGCGACGGTTGGAACCATATGCAGGCCAGGGGCCATAATAAGGGTTGGTACTATGCCGTAGGGGGTGGTGAAAGTGGATGGATCACACAACACCCTGAAAACCTTGATGTCTTTTACGCCGGTAGTCAAGGGGCATTGTTGACCCGTTACGATAGAAGCAATGGTCAGATTCGTGATATACAAGTTTATCCAAGGTTCTTTTCGGGAGAGCCTGCGGAAGCGTTACCAGAAAGATGGCAGTGGACCTTCCCCATTATGTTTGCACCACAAGATTCAAAGGTGATGTACACCTGTTCACAGCACGTTTGGAAAACGACCAACGACGGTCAGACTTGGAAAAAAATCAGTCCTGATTTGACCTATGCCGACCCGAGCACCCTGGGCAAGACGGGTGGAGTAATTACTATGGACATGAATGGCCCGGAAATTTATGCTACGGTGTTTGCTTTGGCACCATCCTTTCATGATATCAATACGATTTGGGCTGGTTCTGATGATGGTAAAATTCATATTACCCGCAATGGAGGCAAGAGTTGGGAAGATATCACGCCTCCCGATCTACCCAAATTTTCTAGGGTGAGTATTATCGATGAGTCCAAACATCGCCCCGGCACCTTGTTTGTAGCGGCCAATCGGTATCAAGTGGATGACCGACAGCCTTATGTATTTAAGACCCATGATTACGGTAAGACATGGACCAAAATTATTACAGGAATAGAAGATGGTCATTTTGCACGTGCCATCCGAGAAGATCACGAAAGGGAAGGCCTATTGTTTTTGGCCACTGAGCATGGCGTTTATTTTTCTATGGATGATGGAGCACAATGGCAGAGCCTGCAATTGAACTTGCCCGATACCCCGATTCGCGACTTGGTGGTGAAAGATAACGATGTGGTATTGGGGTCTCATGGCCGCGGATTTTGGATAATGGATGATATTCAGCCCCTGCGTCAGTTTCAACCTGAAATGCTAAACCAAACGGCAGTGTTGTTTCAGCCCAGTGATGCCATACGGGGCATCAGTAAGGCAAGCGTGCAGTATTACTTAAAGGAACAATTGGACACCATTACGTTTCAAATTTTAGATGCCAACGACAATCTGATTGATACGTTTACGGGAAGCAAACCCAAATACAAAGTTGATAAAAACCTCCCTTGGTGGATGCGTGGCGGCTCTTCAAAACCGACGACGGCTCAAGGCTTGAACACCTTTACGTGGGATTTGCGCTACCCGGGCGCCACCGATTTCGAAGGGATGATTATTTGGAGCGCAAGGCCTACTAGAGGTCCAAAAGCCCCTATTGGGGACTATAAAGTGCGGATGATATCAGGGGACTATGAAAAGACCTTTTCTTTTAAAGTGAAGATGAACCCCAACCTAAAGGGCATTACCAAAGAAGATTTGGATGAACAGTTCGAACTAGCGAACAATATCATGAAAAAGACGACAGCGGCCAATGAAGCGGTGATTCGGATCAGGGAGATCAAAGAACAGTTAAAGGGGCATGAAGAAAAGCTATCCAGTAGTGCGATGAAAAGAACGGTTGCCCCTTTTATAAAAACCTTAAATGCTATTGAGGAAAACCTTTATCAAGTAAAAAACCAATCAGGGCAAGACCCTTTGAATTTCCCCATTAAGCTCAATAATCGGTTGGCGTCGCTACGCCGCAGTATGGAAAATGGGGATGCGAAACCCACCGACGGGGCCTATAAGGTGTTTCAAGAGCTTTCAGCAGAGCTGGACGTTGAGTTAAATGCGTTGGAAGCCATTTTAAAAAAGGAGCTGCCTAAGGTAAATAAGGTGATGGAGGCTAAAGGGCTGCCTCGAATTGCACCTTAAAGAGGGAATTAATTAAATTCTATGAGTTGTGCACATAATGGATATATGATCATTGATCATATACAATTGTTGGGTGCAATTAAAAACTAATCTTTTTGAGGTTAAAGAACTATAATTCGTAAAACTTGAAATCCAAAAAAAACAAAATGCAGGACCTGGAAGGCTTAATTAGAACTGGAAATTGGATTCAAATATCCGCGATATTCCTCATTTTCCTAGGTGGTATATTGCAAATTTCAAAGTTCGTAATCGACAAAAGAATTAAAAAGATTAAGGCTGAAAATGAGGTGTATGCAAAAGAGGAGCAGGACAAAAAAGTAGCTGGATTAGAGGCACAAATTGAGAGCCAAAAGCAAGAAGTCGGGGTTTTGGATTCCACAGTTAGAAAGCAACAACAGACAACCGAGGAATTAAATACCACTCTAAAACAAAGGAATGAAAAGCTTAAAGAATTAGAAACACGTGTTAGCGTTATTAATTCAGTTGAAGTGCACATTTTCGTAGATGAGAAAACGACCGAAAAAGACATTGGGAAATTAAAAACTAATCTGGGAATTACGTTTGCAATTGCCTTCTTCAATGAAAAAAATAAGCGATTTAGATTTGTAACAGATGGTACTTTCTCCAACCAACAGATTGATAAAAATACTAATAGGGGCACGCTGAAATTTAAGCCCGAAAATCCAAGTCAAATTTTGGGAAAGAGTATTTCATTTCTAGAAAATTTTGAAGTTCTCGCTTATAATTTTTCTGAATTTGACCAATATTTTGAATTCGAAAGGACTAATAAAACTCATCGTATAACCGTACATTTTTATTTGAATGGAACCAAAGTATTGGATTTGAGCAATATCCCTCATAATGATGGAAAACTATTTGAAGGTCAACTTTCACTTAATTTGAAAAACCAGTTTCAAAGGTTTGAGGAAAAATATCAGGAAAAAATAAACTCTGAAAGCAAATAATAACTGCACCCAACATTGGCTATAACCCATGCCTATCGCTTGGTCATTTTTTCCTAACTTCAATTAACTAAAAACGTCTGGCGCTGGCCACGGGCCATAGCTAATACCATTGGCATTCATTATGAAAAAAATTCTATTGCTTATTATAATCGGAGTATTTCATG
>ERZ1740067.423-NODE-423-length-34464-cov-18.702055_pt1 | contig 34464 bp, 21 predicted proteins | sample MGYA00581736_ERZ1740067 | MGnify/ENA primary metagenome ERZ1740067 (study PRJEB43018, sample SAMN04849236) | marine metagenome | isolation source: floating plastic debris | place: Pacific Ocean | collected 2008-08-27 | study: EMG produced TPA metagenomics... | reverse complement strand
CCATTGCTCAAAGTCTTAGACTGTTGTCCTAAGTCACTCCGTCGCCGCTATAAATTCACGCGCTCTGGCAATGCAGAATTCTACACGCCCACCGCATCCGATGAAACTATGTTGGTGCAAGTGCCACCCCATGTGCGTGATGACTTATTTATGCATCAAAACCAGACGGATCAGCTACTAGCGGTGCGAGGCAGTTTTGTGTTAGTTATTCTGCGCGATCACCACTACGAATACATTCCTTTGAGCGATCAAATCCCCACAGTGGTGACCATTCCCCCAGGGGTTTATCACGGAGCCCTAAGCTTTAGCGACGAGCCCTGCATCGTGGTCAATGCCGTTATTCGCCATGGGGAAGCAATGGAGGCAGACTACGAACCTATTAAACCCCCAGTTCCCTATGATCTTGAAGCAGCTCAACTTGCCCTTGATCAGCTCAAGTCCAAAGCGATCGCTGAAGCTAAGATTATTGCTGGCGTGTGACACAGCAAGGCTTGATGGATTGGGCATAAATAACATGAATTAGCCATAAAACACCCTTAAAAAAGGGCAGTAACTTACGCTTTGTTCGCTAAGTTACTGCCCTTTTTCTTTGTTTTTCTAGCTACTTTGATAACCGAATTTTTATAAAAACTTTCGACAAAAAATCATTATAAAAAATTGCCTAGTAAAGCTCGAAAAGGATGTGTGTGTGTTCGGAGTTATCTATTTGACTAAGCCCGCATCAGAAGACGCTTAAATGATGGTGCCGTCAGGAATTACCGCATTCTTCACAATGACGGTGATTCCGCTGCGAATCATAAAGCCTTCGTCTTCACGGTTAGCTTCTTCAACACGGTCTTTGTTGATAATTTGCACGTCGTTGCCGATGCGAGCGTTCTTATCCACAATCGCCCCCCGAACGGTAGTATTCGAACCGATGCCAATGGGAATATTACCCTGGGTCATCAACTCAAATCGCTCGTCGCGGCGCTCGTAATAATCCGCCCCCATTAGCAGGGAATTATCAATCACCGACCCGGCTCCCACGCGCGATCTCACGCCCAAAATAGAGCGCTGAATTTGGCAATCTTTCACCATGCAACCTTCACTAATCATCGACTCAGTTACCTGACAATCGAGGATTTTTGTGGGCGGTAGATATCGCGATCGCGTGAAAATCGGAGCCACATTGTCGTAAAACGTAAAGGCCGGAGCAGGCTGACTGGTCAGGGCTAAATTAGATTCGTAAAACGCCTTAATGGTTCCAATATCTTCCCAATAGCCATCAAACAAATAGGCTTGGACGTTATAGTCTCCGGCGGACGCAGGGATAATTTCCTTACCAAAATCGGTGCTATCGGGAGAAGACTTTAGCAAGTCGATTAGAACTTCTTTTTTAAAGACGTAAATTCCCATCGAGGCAATGTAAGGCATCTTGGTCGCCTTCTCTGCCGAAAGCCCCAAACTTTGGGTGTCAACCTGCATTGCTCTCAGGTCATCCCCTTTAGGCTTCTCACTGAAGTCCACTACGCGACCGGCATCGTTGATTTTCATCAAACCAAAATCCGAAGCGCGGCTTTCATCCATAGGCACTACCGATAGGGTGATATCAGCATTTGTGTCCCGGTGACGGCGCACAAAATCGCTGTAATCCATACGGTAAAGGTGATCCCCAGACAGGATGACGTATTCATCCACATCTAGCTCCGAAAACAGCCACAAATACTGACGAACGGCGTCGGCAGTGCCTTGGAACCAGGTGGGATTTTCTGGCGTTTGCTGGGCGGCTAACACTTCCACAAAGCCGTCAGTGAGCCCAGACATGGGATACGCCCGGGAAATATGACGGTTTAGGGACGTGGAATTGAACTGGGTTAGAACATAGATTTTATTAATTTCGGAATTGATGCAGTTACTAACGGGAATATCAATCAACCGATACTTACCAGCCAAGGGAACGGCTGGCTTTGCTCGGAGTTTTGTTAAAGGGTAGAGACGGGTGCCGGCTCCACCACCCAAAATGATGCCTAGTACTCGTTTCACAACGCGACCTCTGGTGCTGCCCACGGTTCAAGACTAGTGTCCGCTTGCAGGTCGCTCTTGGCAAGGAAAATCAGGATTTTTGATCCCCAAGGAGGATTTTATTGATGCTTTTTACCGCTAGTTTCTCTTGAGTTTATGGCGATGTTAAGGGGATTTTGCGATCGCGCCTCTGTCCTTCAACGGAGCTTTAACCGGGAAGCGATATTTAGTAGTCGGCAATACGGTTAACATTCGCTAACATAAGTTAAATAAGATTGCGATTTAGTTGACTTTTGCTCGCCTGTTCTCCCGTTTCTGGCTGATTCACCAAAATGGATAGGCAAAGAATAACAGGCAGGGTCAGTTTGTTTTCCATGGGGTTATCGCCCATGAGCTGGTTTTTCCAAACTGACTTTTCCAATCAGCTAATTCCGTCGCTAACCCGACTAGAAACGAGGAACCTCTTTATGAGCCGCCAAAACGCTGTGTCTCCTTCTGCTGCTGTTTCAATGACCGGTACTTCCCCTGGGGCGATCGCCACGAAAACCGCCACGAAAACCGCCCCTAAACAGGTAAATCCCAGTAAGGCAGCGCGGGGAATTATGGCACCTCAGCAAGGGGCGATCCTGTTTGAGCCTCGGGAATTTTTGAAGGCACGGGCGGCAATTGACGGGCAGGACGTATTTATCGAGTGGACCGGATCGGTGTATGCCATGGTGCCGGGGCGTCCCCAGGAGCGGCTGTTTAATATCACCGGAATGAACGTGGCGCGGGGAATTCAGGACGAAAACGGCGTGTGGTGTTTGGTGACGCGGGAGTTGAATTACTACACGGATCCGGTGTCGGGGGAGTTGATCCATCGCTGGAAAAATCCTTGGACGGAAGAATCTTTAACGGTGATGCACGTGGCTAATGATCCCGTGCAGCATCAGTTGCGCTATCCCATTCCAGCGCGTCAGGCGGGGAATTCGGCGTCTTTTGTGCTGGAAATGTTTCCTACCTATCCCAATCCCCTGGGCAACAACCCCCAGTTCCGCGATTACAGCCCCAGCCCCGATTACATGGCGTCGGAGTTTTTCCAAATCACGGTGCCGCTCGATGAACTACAGGATCCGCAGCGAGCGACGGTGGATACGATGACCCTGGCGTGGAATCGTATTGGTCCCTGGTTGCCGTGGATGAAGATGGGAGATTTGCAAGGACAGTTGGTTTATCACGCTTATGGTCGGCGGGTATCGGGCTATGACGAACTGTCGCCAATGTTGCGCCAGGAAATTGAGCAGCGACTACCGAAATATCGCCACGCCCCTGACAACTTTACCCAGAAAATCAATATGACCTCCTGGCGCTACTTCGAGGACAATTTTGACGCTTATTTAGAGGGCGATCGCTTCCCAATAAATGAGTGCGTTTAGAGGCGTACATCTAGGGGACATCCCCAAGGGCTGTCATCATCTAAGCCTAAAAGTCAGTGGCGGTGAGGGTTTCAGCCTCAATATGTCTTGTGCTGAAAGAGCATGCACTTCCCACCATGTCAGGCTTCTGGCACTGTAATTGACGACACGCCCTGGGAAATAAACCCGATCAGAGGGAGCCATAACCTGTGCCAGAATCAAATTGGCGTCTTTTTTGTATGGCACCATGGGCTTCGTAGATCCTCGCACCGATTTTGGTTTTAAGCGCATTTTTGGCTCCAGCCGCAGCAAGCCAATTTTGCGAAAATTCCTTAACGCGATTATTTATGACAATGAGCCTCGCATCGCCGATCTAGAAATCATTGATCCGTACCAAAACCCCGATCTTTACAGCCTCAAGCAAAGCATTCTCGATATCAAAGCCGTCCTAGACGACGAAACCATTGTCATTATCGAGATGCAAATTTTGCCGGTGGAAGCCTTCGCCGAACGAGTGGTTTATAACACCGCCAAAGCCTACGTCAGTCAGCTTAAGCGCGGCGAAGGATATTTATGTTTGAAGCCGGTTATTTCAGTTACAATCACCGACTTTGTCCTGTTTCCCAGCGACGACGGCGAGTCCAATCCCATCACCCGCTATCAGCTTTTGGATGCCAATACGGGAAGGTGCTGTAGCGACCATCTGGAGCTGATTTTTGCTGAGTTGCCTAAGTTGCCGGAGCAGCTGGATAAGCGCAGTGAGCTGTGGCTATATTTTATTCAGCAGGCGGGAAAGGTTGACCAGGTGCCGGAGGTGCTGACGGGGTCTGATTTTGATGATGCTTTTGCGCTCGCCAACGAAAGTCAGCTCTCTCAGGAAGAATATGAGCTGGCGGAAAAGCAACGGATGAAGCTGCTCGATGCCCAGGGACAGATGAGTTATGCCATCAAAGAGGGAATCGAGCAGGGGATTGAACAGGGAATCGAGCAGGGGCTGATCGAGGCGGCGCGGGGGATGTTGCTGGCGGGGCTGGATGTGGAGACGGTGTGCCGGGCAACGGGGTTGACGCAAGCTAGGGTGCGAGCGGTGGCTGAGGCGATCGCCCAAGATCCCAGGGACCAAAACCCGGACTAAAAGAGCCGAAGCAAGGAAGCTGTCAAGAGCCGTCAAAGGGTTAGCTGATAAATTTGGACGGCGCTATGGTTAGCGAGGGGAGGGAGGTATGGAAACTGTGGCGGAGATTGGTAGACAGGCTGGGCGATCGCCCCAGGGTACTGCTGTTGGATTTGGGCGAGCCATTTTGGGGACGGGCGGTAAAGATAAAGCAGGAAATCGCTGGGCTGGCTGTCGGTGACGATGCTGATGTTGCCGTCGGGGATAATGGCGATTCTGGCGTCGAGGCGCAGTTGATAGCTAAGGGAGATTAGGCGGGGGATATAGGCTTGGCTGAGGATTAAGGGATAGGGATCGCCGGGGGCTAGGATGGCGTTAAGGGTGTCGGCGACGGCGGGATGGTCGTAGCTGCCTTGTTCGACCCACCAGGTGTTGGCGATTCCGCTGGCAGTGCAGGAAATAATTTGGCTGGCGAGGATTAATCCCAGGAGCGATCGCCCCCAGTTTTGCTGCTGTACCCAGAACTGTCGCCGTCCTAGATAGAAGGCGATCAGCAGTTGCAGCCCCAAATAGCAAGGCACCCAATAGCGAGTAACGCCGGACCGGAAGCCGCCGGAGCGCAGGTCTAGCATGAGTAGAGGCAGGAATTGGGCAAAGATTAGGGTAAGAAGGAACCAGAGGGCTAGGCTTTTGATGCCGGATTCTGGATTTTTCTTTGTTTCTTGCCAGCGGTTTAAATCGGCGGCGGCGATAACGGTGAGGGCGGCAGTGGCGACGATCGCTCCAATGACTAAACCGGGTGCTAAGGACCAATCGGCGGGAAAAATCTGCCCCTGGGAATCCCAATCAATAAACAAGCGCCCTAAATTTAAACCCCAGTTTTGGATCAGCATCGCTGGAGAGACGGGCAGGCTGGTAAATCCGGTGGTTTGGGTGATGGTGCCGAAGCCGATGATGATGATGCGTAGCCATGGCTGCCATAGGAACAGGGCGATCGCGATCGCGCAGATAAAACCGATAAATTGCGATCGCCGGAGCTGTCGTTGGATAGCGGCAATTCCCACAAATGCGCCATGACCCATTAGGGTAAACAGCCCGAACAGTAAGGTGTACAACAAACTGGCGGCGCTAAGGGCATAGGCAAACCAGGCGCGTGAATTTTTTAAGCGTAGGGCGCGCAATAATAGCCAGCTCGACCCGACAATCTCCAGGGTCCACAGCCCATAGTTGCGCACTTCCAGGGAATACAGCACGTGGAAGGGCGAGAGTCCGATGATGGCAACGGCGGTCCAGGCGATCACCCGCGACCCAAATAATTCCCAGGCCAAACCGTAGGCGCAGGGCAACACCGCTAGCCCGATCGCCACGGACAGGAGCCGCCGTAGGGGAAGCCCGTCACCGAAGACGGGACCAAGAATTTGATGCCACCAGCGGAGGGCGACGAAATAAAGCGGCGGATGTTGGGGATCGTCGATAGCCAGGGCGCGAACGGTGTCGGCGGTGGTGCGATCGCCATTAGGGATCTGAAAATATTGCAGCTCGGCGGGGGTGCGCGGCTGACCGTCCGCCAAAATTTCTGCCACCTCCGGCAGCGTAAATCCTGCAACCCGAAAGGAGCTAAACACCTCATCGCCCCAGTACACCTTGCCAGACAGCCCCGCCAGCCGGAACACCACCGCCAGGATTAACACCAGGGCGATCGCCATCCGCCCCCATCGCCCGTCGCTACCCATCGTCGCTAGCCCAAATCATCCATAATCGCGGCGATCGCCTTCGCCATCTCAATGCGCTGCTCAGCGTCATAATTCCACTTGTCCAAAAAATCCGCATAATCGCCCGTGCCATGGGTCAGCGCCTGCCCCATGGTGCGCACCCGCACTTCCAAATCCGCCGTCGCTTCTGTCCGCGCCAACTCTGTCCGCGCCAACAGAGCATTCACATGGGCTGCCGAGCGATCACTCGTGCGCTGGGACGCTGCCACCATTGCCTGATCGCCGTTGCGATCATGGGTCACCGTCATCGCCGCCGCCATCACCACGTTTTTCACCAGGATGTCGTTCACTGTTTCCGGGTTGCTAGCCAGCGCGGCCAATACCGGTTCAGTAGGCTGGGCAGCGGGCGACTCTTCCACCGTGAGATAGGACACAAAAAAGCCCCGCGACCCGTTAACGCTGCCGGTTAATTTAGCGATCGCCCCTTGATCCAAATCCTCATTACTATCAGCCGCTGCCTTGATTAACTTATTAGTTAAGGCGATCGCTTCTTGGAATGAGGGCGCATCTGGAATGGTTACAGTCATGGCGGTTACTGCTAGTAAAGGGACTAATCGGGAGCCTGGAATGGGGCGTCGGGACCAATAAACTGATGGGTGTTTAAGTCATAGCATCGCGATCGGGTTTTGATGGGCAATTCTAACCGTTCTTTCGGCTCCCATTCTTGGCTAGAAATGGCAATATTGGGGTTGGAATAGGGGTCACCAGCAACAATAATTGACTTCCAACGTTTGAAGAATTTTGCCGAATCTTCTGGGTGGGGATCGCCCTGGAATGTCTTGCCGCGCGAGTAAGATTCATGGTGAATTAAAGTGGCTTGGGGGCAGAAAATAACCCGATACCCTGCTGCTCGAGTTCGTAAACATAAGTCCACGTCCCCAAAGCCCACCGCCAAGGTTTCGTCATAGCCATTAATCGCCTCAAAGGCATCGCGACGCATTAATAAACAGGCGGCGGTTACTGATGATAATTCATGGCTGGCAATCAACGCCCCCACATAGCCCGGCTCCTGTTCTCCGTTGGGCAGGCGATCGTGCATAAACTTAGCAAAATGCTCCGCCATACCGTGCATTCCCACACAAACGCCGGCGTGCTGAATGGAAATACCGTCGGGATACAACAGCTTTGCCCCCACAATGCCCACATCCTCTTTTTGCCCATACTCCACCATGCGGTCAAGCCAGCCCGTTTCGATCGCCTCAATATCGTTATTGCAAAATAAATAATGAGTAAAGGACTCATCAAAATGAAGAGGAATTTGTTCAATGCCCCAGTTATTAATGGCAGAGAAATTGAACGCCCCTTCGTAGTAGAGAACGGTGTGGCGATCGCGAATCGAATTAAAGTAATTAATGCTTTCTTGATCATCAGATTGATGGTTAATCAAAACGATTTCGTAATCAACTTTTCCTCGGTATTTAGCAAAGCTTTCTAAGCATTGTTTGACAAGATGCCCGCAGTTTTTAGTGGGAATAATAACGGCAACTTTAACCGATTTTTTGATGGGATATTTTACTTGAAAAAAGTTAAATCGGAAGCTGGTGGAAATACTCCCCGCTTCGCCGCTGCGCTGTAAATGTTCTGACAGTAAATCCTGGGAAATTTCCATAACCTGGGACTTGCGATCATGACCGGTGCTGGTGTCGTGCTGCCGCCACAAATAGAGAATTTCGGGAATATGGGAGATACGCTCGGCTTTTTCTGATGCCCGCAAAATTAGATCATAATCTTGAGAAACGGTTAGGAACGGGCGAAATCCTTTGATGTTTTCTAATAGCGATCGCCGAAATCCTACCAGGTGAACAATGTAGGGATGGGACCGTAATAATTCCAGGGAAAATGCCGGGCGAAACATAAACTGAATAACGTCGCCATCGGGGGTTACTAACGCTTCATCGGAGTAGAAAAAGTCGGGATTATCCTGGCGAATTACTTCGGCAATGCGAAATAACGCGTGCTCCGGCATCACATCATCGTGATCCATCAGCACAATATATTCGCCATTGACCATGGCTAAAGCATCGTTAGACGCCGCAGAAATTCCGCCGTTTTGGTGGCGGCGCTGTACTCGAATGCGCGGGTCGGCTTTTGATAGGTCTTCTAATAGTTTGATGACGTGTTTTTTCGGTGATGCGTCATCAACAATACACAGCTCCCAATGGGGATAAAGTTGGTTTTGTACCGACGCGATCGCCTCCCGTAGCCACCGTTCTGGGGTGTTATAAACGGGCATAACTATTGATAGGCGCGGCGGATTTTCTAGCTGATCCAAACGCCGCCGAAACTGTCGGCGAACATGGGGGCGTAACCCTGCGTGATATTGTTCCCAGTCGTCGAATTTAGGGCGGTTTGGAAATAGCTTGTCAAGGATTTTTTCGCGCACTCCCGATGTTCCTTCCCGTTGCCAAAGACGAACGGCGCGACCTGGAATAGTGGGAATACGAGCGATTCTGCGGGCGATTTTTCTAATCACAATCTTCACCCTTTTCAAGTCTCTCTTCTTCCGAGTTGTCAGAATCCTTAGAAGATGGAATCGTGTTGCTGGTTCCTGAATCAGCCCCTAAAAGATCAGCCCCTAAAAATGTGATTTGGTTAATAATTTCTAAGGTGGCTTCGACGGTTTTTTCCCAGGTTAATTCCCTTGCCCAAGCTGCACCTTTTTCCGCCAGGGCACTGCGTCGCTGGGCATCGTCAATTAACTGTCGTAAATGGCTGGCAAAGCTATCTGGATCCAGCGGCGATTCCACCACAAAATCCCCCAAATCATCTAAGGGGTCCTCCCCAAGCACCACCCCCACGCAGCCACAAGCGATCGCCTCAACGGTGACCTGCACCGATGATGGGGCGATCGCCCCGTGAATATTGCTGAGGCTAAAGAGCTGGGATCGCGTTGAGTTATCGGCCACCTTTCCTAAGTGGCGCAGTCCATGCTCCGCTTCGAAGCCTGCTGGCGCTGGGCGTCCGTAGCACTGCACAAGCAGTTTTTCGTCGTATTCCCGTTGCAACTGTGCCAAGGTTGCCAACACCTGGAATCGCACCGCCGGGTCTGTGTTGGGGTCGTCGAACCACAGCACATTTACTGAGCCATCGGGGAGTAAATGACGCTCTGGCTGGGGCTCCGTTTCCGTAAATTCCGGCGCTAAGGGTAGGGGCACCGCGTCCACCACATTGCGGAATCCCGGCGTTTGCACCAGGGTGTGGCGCAGTTCCTCTCCCACGGCGATGGGACGCAGGGGCAAGAACACACTGGCGTTTTTCGCCTCCCCCTGGCGATCGCCCAACGGTGACGACGACGTCGGATCCGCCATCATCCACTGCACCCGCAGCCGCACCCGTTCCAAATCCGCCACCGCGTAGGCTGTTTGCCAATGGGTGGCGATCGCCACATCACACACCACCGGACGCTGGCGGCGATGTTCAAAATAGTCCACCTCCGCCACGGAGCCCGCCAACCGGTCATCCCAAACCCGCTTCCGCTCCAGAAAATCGTGATTGCTTAGGGCTGGATCCCCCTGGAGATACACCGTGACCTCGTGGCCGGAGTCGCCCAAGAGCTTCGCCAACGCTGCAATGCCGTAATCCCAGGAGGACCACCGATGCAAATCCTCCGCCAATGCGCTGTCACACCAAACGACGATACCTAAGGTCAATTTCCGCGCCTCACCGCACAGGGGCGGCTCCGTTAGCACCCATTGCCACGCCTGCCAGCTATCCACCAGCGCCGAGCGGGTTAGGTAGCGATCGCGCACCTCCGTCTGAGCCGTTTCTCCTAGCTGCTGACGCAGGTCAGGATTTTCGATTAGCTGCCTCAGTGCTTCAACCCAATCCGCCTCCGTTTCACAAAGCCAGCCGTTGTGGCCGCTGGTGATGGTTTGTGCGTAAGGCCCCCACTGCGACGCCACCGTGGGCACCCCCATTAGTCCCGCCTCCACAAATTTCAGCTCGCTTTTACCGGCGGTAAAGGGCACGTGGGGATTCAACGGTGCCAGGTTAATGTCGGTGTCGCGGTATAGCGCCGGCAGTTTTTGCCAGGGCACGATGGGCAAGGTTTCCAGGCGATTCCCCAATGTTTCCGCCAGGGTTTCCGGCACTTCCAAATGCCCCACAATGCGTAGTCGCACCTGGGGGAATTGATCCAGCACCGTGGCGATCGCCCCCACGCACTGTTCAAAATCCTGTTGGTGGGTGCGGGTGCCGCTGAAGTAGCTGATGCGCACAATATCCTGATCCGCCGCCGGGCGCTCTTGTTCTAGGGCCGCGATCGCCACCCGCTCCATGGCCGGGCTAATGCGATTGGGCAACACCGCCACCCGCGCCTCAGGATTTTGCGCCAACACCGCATCCCTCAGCAGGGGCGTGCTCACCGTTACCCCGTCACACTGGGCGATCGCCCGCTGGAACTGCTTTACCATTTCCGTGTAAAACAGCTGGGTCTCCCCGTCGCTTTCCCGCGCATCCTCAATTTGGTGGAGCATTTCTGGCTCAAACACCCAGTCATCCGTTTCGAAGATCACCCGAATGCCCCGCTCCTGGGCGTCTGAAATTAGCCCGTCTAGGGCCCGATGGTAAGGTACCCGGTGCATCACAATCACCCGGAACCGCTCCAGCAGCTCGTCATGGGGATATTGCCCCACTTCAAATAGCGCCACGGTGTAGCCCAAGGATTCCAAAATTGCCGCCTGATGTTCGCAGCGATAGCGGTAAGGCGCACCGGCACAGCCCGAAATAAACGCCACCATGGTGCGGCGATCGCCCAGCTCTTCCATCTGCCGCTCTTCCATTTCCGGCAGCGGAAGCGGCAACCGCCCCTCCTGACCGCCGTACAGCACATAGTGCTCAAAGGCAGACGACACCTGTCCCACGTCCACCAGCCCCGCCACATCGGGATACTCGTTGATATAAAAATCGTTGTCAAATGCGGCACAGGGATTGAGCCCCTTGCCCATGCCCACCTGAATAAAATGGTCGAAAAAGCTGGTGTATTTGCCCGCCGCCACCTGCTTTGCCACCGAGGGATTTTGCTCGCCATAGTACTGGGCGTTAAACAACAGGCTGGGGTTGCGCCCCTCCGCCGCCCCGCTGCGAATAAAGTGGCTAAACAGGTCCACAAACCGCAATTGGGCGATCGCCTCCGCCAAATCAGGATAGGTTTCCAAATAATAGTCCCGGTCAAACAGGGCCAGGGCAATGCGGGTTTGGGGGTGGGACACCTGGGGAAAATGCAAATCCAACGTGGCGCGAATGGTAGACTTTTCCGCCTCCACGTCGATTTCAATATCGGGGGGCAGCGGCGGCACCGGTGCCAACTCCAACGCCTTTAATAACTGGGGAAACAGCCGACGGTCCAAATCCTGGAAACTGTCGCCCCCCACCTTGCCTTTGAACTTAAACCAACGATTGCGCAACTTCCAAAACTTGCTGGTGCGCATGGCCGTCAAGGCATCTTGGGCTTGGTGTAGCCGCACCTGGGCTTCGTTAAACCGCGCCTGGCTGGTGGCGAGGGTATTTTTTGCCCGCTCATAGCGCTGGTGCTCTCGCTCCAGGGCCGCCTCCACTTGCTTCTGGTTAACCAGCGCATCTTCCAGGGCGTCTTTTAGGCGATCACGCTCCCTGTTATCCTCCAGCGCCTCCGTTAAATATTGGACCTGGGTATGGTGGGTGCCCAGCAAGGTGCGCTGTTGCTCATAGCGGGCGTGCAACTGTTCAAGCTGTTCCTGAAGCTGGGCGATCGCCGGCTCCAAATCATAAATGCGCGCCTGAAATTGTCCCGTACTGCTTTGGGCCTGATGCTTTTGAAACTGGGCCTGATCCACCGCCAGCTCCAAGGTCCTTACCTGTTTCCGCAGAATCCGCACCTCGTCGGTTTGCTGGGCAAACGCCTCCTGGGATCGCGCCGCCAACCCCCGACTGCGAGCGCTATGGGCCCAATCCCGCAGGGGTTGATCCGACGGTGCCGGATCGGCTTCGGTAAACGGATTGGGCAAGGGGGCGATCGCCGCTTCCGCCAGCGCCAGCGCATTGAGCTCACCGTAAAGGGCCAAGGTTTTTGAGTGGTTTTTGCTCAACAGGTGCACGCGACTCCGCCACACCCGATCATCATTTCCTGGCAGCACCAGCTCGGTGGGAGACGGCACCGGAATAAACCGGCGATCCCCCAGCAGCGCATCAATCACTCGCCCCGGCTGCTGTTCAAAGCTATCTAGATTAACCGCCGCCGTTTGGTCCCGAAAATCCCGACGAAAACTCAGCAATTCCCGATAATGGTGCTCCACTACCCCCACCGCCCGCTCTGGGTCATGGCTAAAGGGATCCGCCGCCCCATCCCCACCGCGATGGCTGTGGTGTCCGTATAAATTATCCAAAGACACCCAGGGGGCTCGATAGGTGAGCAAAAATCTCGCCGTCGGCAACCACTGCATCCACTGGCGCAAAAACAGCGTAATCCGAGGCGCATAGGCCACAATAATTCCGCCTCGCGCCTGCCAATGTGCCCCCAAATCCTTAGCGCGGCGGGCTAAACTTTCCCCCACCGCCTCCGGGTTCCGGGCCAACACTCCTGGGGTCGCCAACCCCTGGGACACCAGCGCATCATCAATCCACTGGTCCAATGCCGCCCCAACCGGCTGTCCACCCGCTTTACACAGCACCGACCCGAGGCGATCGCCATAATCTGCCGGCACCCCCGCCACCACAATAATTGTTGATTCCACAGGTCTGGTTCGCTCGCCCGGCGATCGTCAAATATCCTCAGACAAAATACCACGCGCCCTAGACCAGCGCCTAAGGCTGTCCTGGGATTAGACCGTTATAAGAAGGGCATAGCCGCTGTATGCCACTGACGGTTGCCTACCACTCGGGAAACACCTGATAAATGTTGCTGTGGGTCTTGCGTCCCCGGAGAACGGCGTCGGCGAAAAACGCTGTGGAAAAGCGAGTGGACACATACTGTTGGGTTTCTTCCGAAATTAGAATTCGGCATTCTCCCTGAAAAGATTCTTTGTCGAAGCCTTCCAGGCGGGAGGCTACGTTTACCGTGTCGCCAATAATGGTGAATTCTAGCCGCCGTGCCCCGCCCAAACACCCTGTGGTGACTAGTCCTGTGGCGATACCGATGCGCATGGACACGGTGGGCCAGCCCCGTTGCTTCCACATAATGTTGAGTTGGCGCAGTTGCTCGGCCATTTCCACGGCACATCGCACCCCATTGATGGCGTCCTGTTGCATTTGACCCTGGCGCGATCGCGGTAAAGGCACGCCGAAAGCCGCCATAATGGCATCGCCAATAAACTTATTGACGACCCCATTGTGGCTTACCACCACCTGGGTCATGGCGTTCATATATTCATTAAGCCAAGCCATCAGTTCGTTGGGGGTGGTTTTAGTGGCGATTGTACTAAAGCCCACCAGGTCGGTGAAGAGTACGGTGGCGATCATTTCCTGTCCCACAAATCGCCCCTGGCGAATCACCTGGCTGCGGCTTTGCCAGATTAACTCCGCCACCTGGGGAGCCACGTATTTTTCGAACATTCCCATCAGTAATTGGCGATCGCGCCGCTCCCGGTTCGCAATTTCCGCCAAATTGGCCACTGAGCCCCCCAAAAATGCCATCAGTGGCGGCACCAGGGGAATCCAAAAGCCTATCACCAGGGCTCCGTAGCTGATGCCCACCAGCAGGGTGGAGAGCCCCAGCAGGGACAGCACGCTTAAATCCAGACGCTTTAGCTTGCCGATGGTGACCCCGCCCACCAGGGCCCACAGCAAAATCCACCCCACCTCTAGGGAATCGGACCAGGTTTTCAGGCTCGATTCACCGTCGATGGCCGTGGACAGCACCTGGCTGGCGATGGTGGCATGAATTTCCACCCCCGGTACCGATTCAGCCCGCTGCCCGTCAATGCGGTACGGAGTGGCATAGGTGTCCTTAAGGCTGTCGGCGGTGACTCCAATGAGCACCAGGCGATCGCGCAATACCGACGGATCCACCTCCCCCCGCAGCAGCTCCGTTGCCCGAATCCGTCGAAAGCGACATCCTGGGGTCATTTGGGGATCCGCACAGCCCAAACCACGGTAGCGCAACAGCACCTGGTAGCCCGCCGTGTACAGGTTGATATAGCTGCCCACGGTGCGGTGTAGCTCCTTAAAAAGCCCCTCCCCCAGGCGATAAACCCCCTGCTTTTCCGCGATGGGCTCCAGGTAAATATCATCAGCGGCTAAGTAATCCAAGGCGAGCCGAGCCCCCAGCCCAAACCAAAGCTCCCCCCGTTCGTCCACCAGGGACAATAGCCCTCGCCGCACCCGCAAATCATCGTCCAGCAGCAAATCCGATGCGGCCACCTGCCCCTGTTCCAGCAGTAGGGGCGGCGCTTCTATACGACTGTCCTCTTTTCCCCAGGTGACGCTGCGAATGCCCACCAGGTTGGGCATGGTTTGGAAAACGTCGTCGAGCTGCCGTTTACCGGGAGGCACGGCAAAGTCGCGCACAATATCCAGCCCTACGGTCCGAGGGTTTCCCGATTGAATGGTGCGCAGCAACTCCGCCAGGGTGCGGTCCGTTAGGGGCCACTGTTGAAAGCGTTGCAAATCCGTTTCGGAAAATTCCACAATCACCACGCGATCGTCGGGGGGAGCCAAAGGCAGGGCTTCCACCATGTTGTCGAATGCTCCTAGCTCTAGCCCCTGCAAAAGTCCCAGGGTCCGCAGTGCCACGATAATGATGCCCACCAAGGCGGCCACTTGTAAGGTGCGTAAGGTGGGGCGTTCCTTGGGCGATCGCCCCCGAGGAATCTGGGTTCTAAAGCGCGATCCTAAGGACGAGGAATTTACCATCGGTGACTTGCCCCGCCGCGATCGCCAGTGTTGTAACCATCGGCATCATCCCGATCATCGTTAACGTCGAAATGGGTGGCGTAACTATTGGTGGCGTAATCAGTAGCGTAATCGGTCCTTCTGCGGACCTCCCTGCAAAAAAATTCCCTACAAAAACTGAGCCAACTCATAAAGCTGCCGTAAACGCGAAATAACCTTATCCCCATAATTTGGGTCATCGGACCATCGTCCCGTTAACTGCTGCACCTCCGCCGCCGACCCCCGTGGCACAAAGCTAAAGCGCGGATCCACCACCTCCTTCGCCAAGGGTTCTGTACTAGCGTAGGCCTTTAAATGTTGAATGTGAGCCCGAACCCCTAACCGAGCGCTAATAAACGATGCTCCGTCGGCGAAACCACTAATATCCCCCAATCCCCCAAAATTATTTTGGCTCGACTGCAGCCCACCGCCAAACTGTAAAAATCGCGTTTCCGTACACATTTGGGCAAAAGCCACGTCGTAGCTAACTCCCTCAGCGCTGGCTTCCTCCCGGTAAAGGTTGGGCAAATCGGGAAACTGCTCCCGAGCGCTGGGATTCTCCCGGGTCAAAAACGCCATCAGTTGAAAGTCTGACGTGCTGCCGTGCCCCATAATGCGCCCGATCATCCCTTCACAAATATCCAGCACCGTGCGCAGCACCACGGTGCGATTAGGGTTATCCCAGCCCACGGCGATGTTAAATTCCCGCAAATCCACCGCTTTGATGTAAACCACGTTGCGGTAGCGCACGCGAATAATGGAAAGATCGCCGCCAATTTGCGATCGCAACCGCTCCGCCAAATTAATCGGAATGTAGGAATTGCCGTTAATTAAATAGCCCCGCTCCGGATAGGTTTGATTGTTCACCCGAATGCCAATTTGTTCATAGGTGGGGGCGGCAATATCCGGCAGCACCCCCAAAATTCGCCCCATGCCGTCGGCGATGCCCGCTGCAATTTCCGTGCGGCGATTTTGAATCACCCAAGCATCGGCGGCGTTGGTTAGAAAGCCCACCTCCAGCAACAGGGACGGAATTTTCGGATCGCGACAAAACACCCGACTGCCCAATCCCGTTTCCGTATCGGAGCGGGCTCCCCGGTTGGCCAATTGGGGCACCCGCGCAAAAACGGACCGCAGCAATAATTCGGCGTGGAGTTGGCGATCGCGATTATTGGCAATGTAATAGGCGGTCATGCCGCGCACGGAGGGATTGTCTGACGAATCCCCGTGAATTTCCACAGCAAAATCTCCCGTGCGGGCCCGGGCGTTGATCCAAGCGATCGTCTGTTGCAGGCTCAGCTCATCCGGCACGGATAGCACCGCAATCCCGCGCGATTCCAGCGTCTGCGCCACCTGGTCCCGCAGCAGTATCATCTGTTCGGCTTCGGTAAGTTCCCCCACCTGCACCCCCAGGTCCACAACGCCCTGTTCAACGCCGCCGTGCCCCGCTGACAAAAAAATTCGCCCCATTAACCCTACTTCCGGCTACTAGTCGCCTCAAGGATAACCTAGGGCGTGTCACCAATTAAGTGCTAAAAGCCTTACACAGTGGGGAGTACACGCCCTTTTAAAACAAAAAAACGCTAGGAGCTGAAACCGTTACGGTCAAAGACTTTGAAGTCTAAATGACGACAGCCCCTAGGGTTTTAAGCGCCTCTTGAAGTGGTTTTCCTTTGGACGGGATCTCCAAGCGGAATCCTAAGAAATTGATAAAGTCAGCCTTTATTTTTTAGTTGCCTTTAACAGATATCGCAGCGGGAGTGGCAAGGGCACGCTCTCGGGGTCATGTTTTTAGGCTTTGAGGGCTTTAAACCACTGGCGCGATCGCTCCATTCCCCCCACAGAAAGTACCAAAACCAGCCCAATTTTCACCGCCATTACTATCAAAAACTTAATTTCAACCAGTAGCTGGGGGTTGTGAATAATCGCCAGCCCCAGCAACCGAGCAGAATTTAACCCTCGCTGACGATTGGGTGCCCCTGCGGTTAACGCTTTACAGGCAAGTCCTTTGTAAAATCTAGCTTTAGCGGGGCGTTTCAATGCCCTAGCTTCAACGGCGAATTGGGAGGGGGCAGTGTCAATATGGCGATCCAACACCCGCACACAGGCCTTTTCTAATCGATGCAAACTGGCAGAGGAAGAGGTGGCGGAAACGCGATATCGAATTTGGGGTTTGGCAACGGCGATCCCCTCAAAGTTTGCCGCTAGCTTTAGCCATAGATCCCAATCCTCCGCCGGAATATAGCTGGACTCAAAGCCCCCCACCGCCTCTAGGGCCGATCGCCGCACCAGAGGATTGGATCCATTTTCAATAAAATTATTGGCAAGCAAATCCAAAAAAATCTGCCCGCTGGGACCCCTATGAAAGCCCGGGTGCAGCAGTTGATTGCGATCATCTACGTAGTCTGTCCAGCTATAGACAAAGCCCGCTTGGGGATTGTCCCGCAGCGCCTGTCGCTGATCTGCCAGCTTATCCCCTGTCCACCAATCATCTGCATCAAGGAATCCGATAAAGGAGCCCCGTGCTGTTTTTAACCCATGGTTGCGGGCGATCGCCTGTCCCGCATTCTCCTGAAAAATCACCCGTATCCGTTGATCCTGGCGCGCCAAGTTCTGGGCAATTCCCTCGGTATTATCTGTCGAGCCATCGTTAACAATAACCGCTTCCCAATGCTGATCCGTCTGTGCCCGCAGGGACGCCACCGTTTCCGCCAGGGTATTCGCCCCATTAAAGACCGGGATAATAATTGAAATTAGCTCGTCGTCCACAGTGTGCCTCAACCTTCCTAGCTCTACACCTCAATCGTTGACTTTTCTAGGTGCTCAATTTGGTTCAGCAGCGCCGTTACATCGCTGTAGATTTCTTGGAATAGGGGCGTTTCGGGAGAAATAACCAAGGTATCCATCGCATTGTCCATCAGTCGGCGAGAAATGCCAGGCGATCGCCGCAACAGGTCATCTAAAAGTTGGTCCGTTAGTCGCTCTAGCCCCTGGGTCAATTTATCTACCAGCCGCCCCACGGTCTCCACCCGCCGCATATTTTCGCCCACAATGGTTTTTCGCTGACCGGGAGACAACATGCTGGTCAATGCGCCATTTCCGTCCAGGGTTAGCTGACGACGCTTAAGGGTTTCCCGCAGCAGCTCTGACACCGTTAAAATCTGCATCGATGCCCCGTAGGCTTCCTGCAATAGCTCTTGACGTTCCTTACGGTCCGCCAAGTCATCCGATAGCAGCGTTAGAACGCCAATCAGCGTGTTTAGGTGGGTTCGCACTTCATAGGACAGCCGTTCAAGCACTGAACCCCCTACGCCTTTTCCCACTGGCCCGATGGTGGCTAGCTTTTGGCGCTCCACCTCGAAATCCGGGTTGGCACGATGGTGCTCAATGGCCTCCGCCACCTGTTCCCGAATCGTTTCCCGTAGCTCCTGATCAATGCGCTGCTGCTGAAACTTAACGCCCTCGCGGCTAGTGGCATAGAGAGCTGGCAACTGATTTAAGGTGTAGGCCATAATGCTGCTCACATCAACGCTGCGCACCACTGCCCGGGCGATTGCCTTGAGCTCATCGGGAGGTAAATCCTTCTCTGTCCCAATCAGATTAAAGTCGGGTTTCCCTAGGGCGTTCTCGTCAGAGCCCGCAGGGGCTGCATCGTTTTTGTGCCCGTTATTTTTCTCTTCTTTTCGCTCCTCCTCCGAAGACTGTTTGCTTTTTTTCTTCGAAGCTTTACCCAGCGCTGCGCCGTTTTTTGCGCCATTACTCTGCGGCTCTGACACGCCGGCGATCGCCCGCCAACGAGACATTTGAGCAAAAGCCTCCTGAAGCACCACCTGCTCCAGCACATTTTCACAGTGAATCGCCGTGGGAGTAGCGCTATCGCTAAACTGCATCGTGTAAAGGCGAGCGTACTTACCGTTTAACGCCAGCAGCTCACTATGGGTGCCCTGCTCCGCAATTGTGCCCTTTTCCATCACCACAATTTGGTCGGCACTTTGCACCGTAGATAAGCGGTGGGCAATCACCAACACTGTGCGCCCGCGACTTAGCTCTGTTAGCGCCTCCTGCACCATGCGCTCCGACACCGTATCCAAAGCGCTGGTGGCTTCATCCAAAATCAAAATATCCGGGTCCCGCAGCAAAGCCCGGGCGATCGCAATACGTTGCTGTTGCCCCCCTGACAGGCGCACCCCGCGATCGCCCAACACCGTTTCGTACTTGTCCGGCAGCTCATTAATAAACTCATCCGCATTGGCCCGCTGCGCCGCCTCCCGCACCGCCTGGTCCGTTGCCCCGCTCCAGGCGTAAGCAATATTGTTCCGAACCGTATCATTAAACAAAAACGTATCCTGACTAACAATGCCCATAGCCCGATGCAGGGACGGCAAATCTAAATCCCGCAAATCATGTCCGTCCAGCAAAATTTTTCCCTTCACCGGATCGTAAAAGCGAGTAATCAGGTCAGTCATTGTGGTTTTGCCTGCCCCCGACGTGCCCACCAGCGCCACCGTCTGCCCCTTGGCAATGGTCAAGTTCACCTTTTGCAGAGTTTTGCGCTTTTTCTGGGTGGGATAGTGGAAGCTCACATCAACAAACTGAATGGCATCTTCCAGAGGACGATAGGGCACCGAACCGTTAGGTACCTGGTGTTTATTGTCCGTACGCAGCAAACTAACCAGGGCATTCACCGCCGCCGTACATAGCGCCAAATTATTAAGCGCCTTGCCCAAGGTAGTCACCATCCCCAGTACCCGGGACAGTAAAAATAAGTAAGTGAGCAAGATCGCCGCATACACTTCCGTTTGATTGGCAAAAATCCACTGCCCAATCACCACAATGGACACCAACGCCACCACCACCATCAGCTCGTTGACCGATGCCACCACCGACCGAAATCCTTGGGACCGCAACTCCACCCGCTGCTTTTGCAAAATTGTCCCCGTCAACCGCTCAAACTCCTCAGGCTCATTACTGGTGCTTTTAATTAGCCGAATCCCACCAATGGTTTCCACCAGCTGACTGGTATATTGCCGCCCCAGCAAAATTGCCTGTCGCCCCAGGGCCCTCGCCGTCAGCGAAAACCAGCGATTCGCCACTACCACCACGCCCCCAAAGGCGATCGCCAACAGGGTCAGCTGCCAGGAAATGGACGACAGCACCCCCATAAACGTCAGCAGAGTCACCGTCGTCGCCGAAATTTGCACAATGGTATTGATAGTTCCCACAGCCCCACTACTTTCCGAGCCCAAGCGCTGAATCAAATCCCCAGTTTTCACCTGACTGTAGAAATCGATTCCCACCCCCAGAACCAGTCGCAGCCCCCGAAAGGTGGCCTCATTTACCAACTGCCGTGACAAGTGCCCCCCCACCGCCGTATTGACAAGCTGCATAAAGTTTTTCGCAACGATCGCCCCAATAATGATCCCCAGCATCACCATCAGCCGCTGATCTTCAGGGATTCCGCTAAACAGCCCCAGCACCTCGCCCACAACCCCGGGAGCACCGCCAAACCCTTCCTGGGCCCCCACAAATCCCAATAAAACCGGCACTAACAGCGCCACACTTACCCCGTTAAATACCCCGGTGAAAAAGCTGATAACAATGGTGCTGGCGATCCAGAACCGATTTTTGTTGGCGATGTCCAGTAATAATCGCGTTCCCGGAGAAATAGTCATAGCTTCACAAAAAAGGCAAATTCCCCAACGGCGTCCGCCCCTGATCAAGACAATAAGGGCGGTCATCAATGTAATTTCAACGTCTTACGCCACGGAGCGTGCACCCCCAAGCCCCTTGCTGCGATGGAGGCGTTGCCCCCCACGGCAAAAAGCGTCCGAAATTAGTCGATGGCGCACCATGGTAATAGCACTATCTATCCTATTTCCCCTTCCCACCTTCCGGTAGGGCTTCCGGAGGTGTTAAGCCGACGCATCACAATCACCCTTAGAAGCTTTACACCGCAAGGAAATTCAAGTCTCGTCCAAAAATAAATTAGGCGCTGTGAATCCCGTGGGCACAGGACTTTGGTATTTATCCAGAATTCAGTATTAAAGACAGCTTTACAGGAACAATCGCGATCACCTCACTCCGGACCTTTTGGCGCAGACAGGTGGAAAAAATCTCTAAACATTGTTTTGGAGATAGTGAATAAACCTGATAGTTTTTGAAAACTTCACCTATATCTGTTTTCTTATCTGTTTTTTCTGGAATACGTAATTGATAAGATACGCAGTTGGGAATACATGCTTCAACGCGTCAGTTATTTGGCAATTCACTTTATTTCCCCCTGTCATATTTGACCATTGTTAATTGACTTACAGGAACAAGTAAAAGTAAAAGATTAATGTTTTTTGAATCACGCTGTCAGTAGCTCCTAAAAGAGATCGCATCCCATCAGATTCAGTGAGTTTTAACGTCCAAAACGTCTATTAATTTATTCTGCGTTCTATTTTCTAAGGTGCCTTAATTACAACCACCTAATTTGAATTATGCAGAAAGAATTATGCAGAAAGAACTATGCAGAAAGGCTGGGCATTGATGGGAACTGCCTTTTGCCTATTTACTGAGTTTTATGATGAAATCCCATAAATCAAAGTAAAGCGTTCGTGATTGTGGTCCTCTATATAGGGGGCTGCCTATGGTTCGAAGTTCTACGGACGCAGAGCCGTTGATGCAGCTCAGATTAGCAAAGTCATTGGCTGTTGTCGTTTAAGCCAAAGGATTCTGACAATAATCCTCAAAAACTTGAACGAGGCAATAACTAGCTGCTAATGTAATAGACAAAACTAAAGTAAAATAAGCTCAAACATGTGTCAAAAGACATAGATATGAATTTCTGGTTTGACTTGTTTTTTGTCAGTTTTGATGAGCGAGATTAGTTTCAATTGAGGTGAAAATGCGTGCTTAGGATTGGGCTATTTAGCATTTCTGACGTTCGCTTGGTTAAAAACCAGGAAGTATCAAGCTGTTTTGAAATGCTGCGGAGCCCAAAAGTGATTTCCTTAAAGAAATCCTGAGATATTATTTGCTTCCTTAAGAACATCAGATTCCATTCTTAAGATTCATTTATTTCTCTGGCGCAGATAGCGTCTCGATTACAGTGATCATTGAGTTATTAGAATCAGTGAGTTATTAGAATCCAAACCATGAAATCTTCTTTAGTTATTCTGTACCACCGTCAACCCTACGACGAATACACTGACAAAAATGGTCAGGTTAGATTCCGGGATAAAAAGAGCCCTAATGGTATTGTTCCCACTCTCAAGAGCTTCTTTTCCGGTGTTCAACAGGGAACCTGGATTGCTTGGACTCAGGTCTTAGCTCGCCAAAAAGCTAAGTTTCAAGAGCGCATCAACGTTGATGATGCTAACTATAATGTTCGCCGTATTCCCCTGACGGCGGACCAAGTTAAGCATTTCTATCACATCACTTCAAAGGAAGCCTTTTGGCCGATTTTGCACTCTTTTCCTTACCACTTCACCTATGAGTCGTCCAACTGGGAGAACTTTAAAAATATCAACCGGATGTTTGCCGAGGCTGCCTGTGACGAGGCAGCGGAAGACGCTTTAATCTGGGTTCACGACTACAATTTGTGGCTGGCTCCTTACTACATTCGCCAGAAGAAACCTAATGCCCGCATTGCCTTTTTCCACCACACGCCGTTCCCGTCGGTGGATATTTTTAATATTTTGCCGTGGCGTGAAGAAATTGTAGATAGCCTATTGTCCTGCGATATTGTGGGCTTTCACATTCCCCGGTACAGCGAAAATTTTGTCAACGTGGCGTGCAGCCTGCGCGAGGTGGAAATTGTTAAGCAGGTGAAGGTGGCAGACACCAGTCATATGGCTCCGGTGGGAATGGCGCTGGCGGAACAGCGGGCGGTGACCCAGGTGTCTTACAAGGGACGCACGGTAACGGTTGACGCATTCCCAGTGGGAACGAATCCTGACCATGTGCGCAATACGGTGGCGGCTCCCGAAACCCAGGAGCGCATGAAGGCGATTCGCGAGGAGTTAGGCGATCGCAAATTAATCGTGTCGGCAGGGCGTATCGACTACGTAAAAGGAAACCAGGAACTGCTCCAGTGCTACGGGCGATTGTTGGAGCGCCGCCCCGAGCTTCACGGCAAGGTGCAGTTGTTGTTAGCCTGTGCGTCTCCAGCGGAGGGGATGCGAGTTTATAAGACGGCGCAAAATCAAATTGAGCAGCTCGTCGGGAAAATTAACGGTAAGTATGCCCGGTTAAATTGGACGCCAATTTTGCTGTTTACCCAGTCCATCGGTATGGCGGACTTGATGAGCTATTACCATTTGGCGGATATTTGCTGGATTACGCCTTTGCGGGACGGGTTGAATTTGGTGGCGAAGGAGTATGTGATTGCTAAAAATGGCGAGAAAGGGGCGCTGATTTTGTCTGAGTTTGTGGGGGCGGCGGTGGAGCTGCCGGAGGCGGTGCTCACCAATCCCTATTCCATGGACAAGATGGATGCGTCGCTGGATTTGGCGTTGGATATGTCCGAAGAGGAGCAAAAACGTCGCATGCAGGCTATGTATAAAACTGTGACCACTTACGATGTGGATTATTGGGCGGGGCGGTTGTTTGATTTGTTTGGGCAGACCCGTCCCAATGCTGACCTTAACGGTGCTGAGCCGAAAACCCTTGCCGGTAACGCTTCCTAAGGATTAGTCCAGCAGTTGGGCAAGAAGCGTTAATAATCGCCGAGCAATCTCTCAATTAGCGACGTCCTCTAGAAGTTTTCAATGTTTTTGAAAGCTTCTGGGGGATTCTTTTGGGCGGCGTTGGCGGCTTCTCCGCACATTCTGGGGGTGGGGAAGATTTTGCCGGGGTTGGCGAGTCCTTTGGGGTTAAGGGCTTCGGTGACCCAGCCCATGGTTTCCAGGTCCGTGTCGGAGAACATTTGTCCCATATAGCACTGTTTGTCGGTGCCGATGCCGTGTTCGCCAGACAGGCTCCCCCCCGCTTGGATGCAGCGCTTGAGGATTTCTCCGCCGATCGCCTCCACCGTTTCCATCACGCCGGGTACGCTGCGATCGTACAAAATTAGGGGGTGCAAATTGCCGTCCCCTGCATGGAACACATTGGCGATTTGGTAGTTATATTTTTCCGCGATCGCCGCAATTTCCCGCAGCACCCACGCCAATTTGGTGCGAGGTACCACGCCGTCTTGCACGTAATAATTAGTGCTCATTTTTCCGGCGGCGGCGAAAGCAGCTTTGCGACCTTGCCAGAGTTTTTGGCGATCGCCCGGATCCGTCGCCACAGTAACCTCCCGCGCCCCATCATCCAGGCAAATCTTGCGCACCTTTTCAATATTGGCGTCCACTTCCACCTCCAGCCCATCCATCTCCACCAGCAGCACCGCCTCAGCGTCGCGGGGATAGCAAGCGCTACCGGTCACATCCTCCACTGCATTGATGCTGAGGTTGTCCATAATTTCCATGCCGCCAGGGATAACCCCCGCTCCGATAATATCGGCCACCGCTTTCCCCGCCGCTTCCATGGTCGTAAAGTCCGCCAGGATCACCTTGATGCAGTCGGGAGTGCGCAAAATTCGCAGGGTCACCTCCGTGGCAATGCCCAAGGTGCCCTCGGACCCCACAAAAATTCCCGTCAAATCATAACCGGGCATTTCCGGCACCATTCCCCCCAACTGGGTCACCTCGCCATTGGGCAGCACTACCGTTAGACGCAGCACATGGTTAGTGGTGACGCCATATTTCAGGCAATGAACGCCGCCGGAATTTTCCGCCACGTTGCCGCCGATAGAGCAAATAATCTGGCTGGACGGGTCCGGCGCATAGTAAAACCCCTTGCCGCGAACCGCCTGGGTAACCCAGTTGTTAATAATTCCCGGCTGCACCACAATTTGCTGGTTGTCGTAGTCCACCTTCAGAACCCGCTTCATACGGGTAGTGCTGATTAGCACACAGTCGGGCACGGGCAATGCGCCCCCCGACAATCCGGTTCCAGCCCCTCGCGCCACAAAGGGGATATTGAGGGAGTCGCAAACCTTGACCACCGCTGCCACTTGCTCAGTGCTGTTAGGTAGCGCCACCAGTTTGGGACGTTCGCGATAGCTGGTTAGCCCATCACATTCATAGGTGAGCAGCTCTTCTTTGCGGCGAATGACGTAGCGATCGCCCAAAATATCCGCTAATTTTTTATAAACCTGCGCCCAGTTGATTTCTCCAGAGGACTCTCCATCTGATGCTGCGGGCTTACTAACAAGACCAGTTAAAGCAGCAAAAATGGAAGCCATAGATCAGTGAAGCTGAAGGTAAAGCTAGTGCCAAGAAATATCCGTAGAGCTAGGATACATCGTCACCAGAAACCCACTTCGTTTGTTGCGGCATTGGTAAATTCATCGCCTCGTGAAAGTCTAGCTGCACTTTTCGGGTCAGGCGCTTTGACACCTGGCGCACAATCTGGCTCAGCAGGCGATCGCCCGTAGACTGCAACAGCCCATCAGGCAAAATCCGCACAAACCGAGGAAACCACACGTCCACTTCTAAATCCAACGTCCAGGTCACATTAGTCGTCACCCCCTTATCGCCCCTAGGGGGCACCTCCACCAGCACCATAGACGCCTTAAAATCTACCGCATACCCCTGGGGCTCATAATCCGGCACCTCAATGGAATGAATGCGATAAACGCCCCCATCTTCCGGCAACAACCGCAGCCCGATCTTCGGCTCCACAAAATAATCAAACGCCCCGTAGTGACCGATAGTAATGGCATAACTTTGGTCATCCAAAGCCTTGACCGCCATCGGATCCGCACAGCGAGAAAACCACTTCTGATGAATATCTAAATAACGAGCATAGGTTTCCGCATCAGCATTGATTTCCATATGGTCCTCATAGCTGTTGTGAAATCGCATCGGACGATTTTTGTCCAAGGCTTTTTCCTGCTTCATTTTCGGATCAACATCTGAACCAACTGGTGCACTGTGCATATGAGTCATAGGTTTTCGCTTAAACTCCCCAGTAATCTGGAAATTTAAAAACCGCTAAGGAAAAGCTGCCGAAAATTGCCTTGGGCCGCGCTCAAAAGCCACTGGGCACATTGTCATCACCTTGCTGCCACATAGCCAACAACATGATTACATCACCATTGAGCCGCTGATAAGGCTCAATCCTTACACCGCCTCAGGCTGAAGCCATTTTTATGGCAACGCTACCCCAGGGTGGGTATCAGGGAACACCATCGTTATTGAGACGAGGGGGCGATCTCTAGAAACAGCGCCGAAATAAGCGCAAGAAATGCAGCAACGCTGCTTCTGACTACCCCTTTCGTTTATGGGCAAAAGTAACCAGCTCTTAGAGCCAATAACCTTGCCCAGGGGCATCGAAAATTCCCCGACGAAAATGGCTAAGCACAACTGCTTATGTCCAGCATACCCACGCCCCCAGGGATTTTTAACGGTGCTGGACATACCGCAACATAAAAACTGCCCCAAAAAAGTGAAGCGAGGTAGGCACGATTGGGTCCCTTTAAAAGCCCACTAAAGAAGGTAAAACAGCTTTGATAAATACGCTGGCAAATCTGCCATCAAGGATGATGGAATAGCTTCCGGGCGGGACAAATAGTGATTTATAAAGAGTTACTAACTTTTATTGAGAATTGCTTAAGACGAAAAAGGGTTTAGAGCGCTTTAATCAGCATTTCGATGGATGTGCCCACTAGATTAGGGGCTCAGGTTCCTGGTGGGCGGGCTTTTTCGGGGACGGGGGAATGTGAACGGGAGCCTGGTTTGTGGTGAAGTACGGGCGATTTCTAGGCAAAAGTTCCCCGTAGACAAAATCTTTGCTGTTAATTATTCTCAATAAGACAATGCGAAAAGTGTTGAATGTTCCCTGTGGATATTTTGACCATTTTTCAGTTCCAAATTGTTTTCCTTTTGGTTCCTTTCCATATGTGCCAGTCCTTTGCACCTCGCTTTTTGATGGTTCCTGACTCCGTGGGCGATCGCGTCCTTTTGCTTAATGGTGAAGACGGTTCGCTGATTGACGACAAATTTATTGATGGCAGCGGGCTGTTTTCCACGCCCCTAAATGCGATTCAAGTTGAGAATGAAATCTGGGTGTCGGACCAGGTTGCTGACAGTATTTTTCGCTATGACCTGGACGGGAGGTTTCTGGGGGCGATCGCTGAGGGGCTAGATAATATTCGCGGTATGGAATACGTCAACGGCGTAGTTTATGTGACCAATGCTGGGGGTGAAAACGGGGCTCCTGGTAATGGAAAAGTAGTCATTAAATTTGATGCGGAGGGGAACCATCTGGGCTTTTTTGAGGTGGGTAAAGCCTTCGATATTTTGTTTTTTGATGGTGAGCTGTTGATTAACGACACCCGGCGGGGCGATGAGGGGGGCGAAAATATTGACCGCTACGACCTGGAGGGGCATCTGTTGGGGTCGTTCCATGAGTCCGGCGGGGCGGGCATTGATTTTCCCCAGCAAATGGCGCGGCGAGCCAACGGCAATGTGTTGGTGGCGGGATTTTCCGACCCTGGCGGCATTTATGAGTACGATAGCGACGGCAATCAGGTGGGGCTTTACGATATTGCCGAAGGGTTTGCCAAGCGGGTACGCGGCGTCCACGAGCTAAGCAATGGCAATATTCTGTGGACCGGCGGCGATGGCATTATTTCCACCAACCCCAACACCGGCGAATCCACTGAGGTTTACACGGTAAATACCCTGGATTTTCGCCCAGCAGCTCGCTATATTGAGCCCCTTGCCGTCGCTTAGGGTAAAAATTCTCTAGACTTTAGGCAGGAAAACTGGACTAGAGCATCGTAGGGAGGCGCAAACCATGACGACGATTTTTGTGGCGGGGGCGACGGGGGAAACCGGGCGACGGGTGGTGCGATCGCTCCTGAATCGGGATATCAGTGTCAAAGCACTGGTTCGCGATGAGTCGGCGGCTAAAGAAATTCTGCCGGAGGGGGTGGAGTTTGTGAGTGCATCCCTGGCAAGTCGCGAGGAACTGGGGCAGGCGATAGCTGGCTGCGATGGCATTATTTCCGCCACGGGAGCTCGCCCTAGTTTAGATGTGACCGGTCCTTACAAAGTGGACTGCGACGGCACCAAAAAACTAGTGGACGCAGCGAAAGACCAGGGCATCGATAAATTTATTATGGTGTCGTCGTTGTGCGTCTCCCAATTTTTCCATCCGCTGAATTTGTTCTGGCTGGTGCTGTATTGGAAGCTTCAGGCAGAAATTTACCTAAAAAATAGCGGGTTGAATTACACCATTGTTCGTCCCGGTGGCTTGAAGAATGAGGATTCGGAGATGCCGGTGATTATGAAAGGGGCGGATAGTTTGTTTGAAGGCAGTATTCCGCGATCGCAGGTGGCTGAAGTGTGTGCAGAAGCCTTAAGTCAGCCAGATGCAGCGAACAAAATCGTAGAAATCGTCGCTAGCGATGATGCCCCTCAGCAGGCATGGCCTGAGTTATTCGCATCGGTAGCCTAGTCCTGTGTCGTCCTAACCATGATGCCCTTACGAGAGTTTACTGCCCCTAAAGCAAGTCGCAATAAACTCTCGTAAGGGCATTTGTGTTGGAGTATCAGGTCAAAAGCGATCAGTTAAGTGCTTGTAACAGTGCACTTGCCTGGTCGCAGGCTTTAGCATCACGGTTACAAGCGAGGCGTTCCGCTGCTTTTGCATCTTGTCTTGCTAGTGCTAAATCGCCTTGCTGCATGTGGCTTGCTCCCCGCCGTAAGTACGAGCTGTAGTCATTGGGGTCGAGACGGATCACGACATCATAGTCGGCGATCGCCTCCTCGTATTTACGTTGCTGGAAATACGCAGTCCCACGGTTGTAATGGGCTGCGCTTTCCTCGGGATTAATGCGAAGTGAGGAAGTATAGTCGGTGATCGCATCATCGTACTTCTCCTGCATCAAGTAGATATACCCACGGTTGTAATAAGCCTTGTGATAATCGGGCTCAATGCGAACGACTTCGGTGTAGTCGGCAATCGCTTCCTCATATCCTCTCTCGTCAGAGTATCTATTCCCGCGATTGAAATAGGCCCTGTAATTGCTTGGATCAATGCGAACAGCAGCGCTGTAGTCTGCGAGTGTTGCTTCATAATCTCCCTGCTGGGAATGTGCATGCCCGCGATTATTGTAAGCCTCACTTTTATCAGGTTTAATGCGGATCGCAGTATTGTAATCGGCGACCGCTTCCTCGAATCTTCCCCGCCTAGCGTACATGTTCGCGCGATTATAGTAAGCGTCATGGTCATTAGGCTCAATTGGGATTGATGCTCTGTAATCGGTCATGGCCTCATTCCATTGGGTTGTAACTTCTAATTCTGATTGAATTGCGACTAGGACCGAAGCATTTGCCCCCGAACTATCAAATACATCAAAGGTTTTAGCTAGCCAAACACCTCCCGAGAAGACAATTAGCCCAACCGCCCAGAGCACTTTTTCCGTGTTTACTGCCATTGCTTTTCTGCTGATGAAGAGGTGATTTTAGGCTAACAAAGATAAGCCGATTCACATATTCGTCAAATTGTGGAGCGATCGCCCAGGGGAATGTAAGCGATCGCCGCCAACCCCGCCTCAGCAATAACGCTAACCAACCGATAACAAGCCACTCCTGCCAACAAAGCCCCCGGTGCAACCAATTTTCCAAGCAATCCCAATGCCGTTGCTTCGAACACGCCAACGCCACCGGGGGCACCGGGGACGACCAAGCCCACTAACCATGCCAGTCCGAAGCCGCTTAGTAGCTGGGGCCAGTGAATTAGAGCATTGGAATCAAAGGCGGCGACTACGCACAAAAATCCGGCTCCCCGCAGCAGTAGGAATCCGCCTTCTCCCAAGAACGGTAGGGCTGGATAACGTTTCATTCCCGCTGTGGTGAACTGATCGGGGACTGGAGCCTCTTCGGTTTCGGTGGGCGTTGATGATTTGAGTTTGCTGCGCCCTAGTTTTTTTAGCAGCGGGTTTAGGAATTTGGGATGGACGCCGATTAGGACTGTTGCTGCGATCGCCCCTTGAATCCACCAATTACCTTGAGGTGCCGCCACGGTACCCAAAATCAACGCCGCTGCCGCCATCAATAACGGTTCCAAAACCACCGTCGCCGCTGCCCCCGCCCAGGACATTCCCCATTGGTGGGCAGCGCGGATGCGTCCGTAAAAATGCCACACGTTTCCCGGTAGGTATTTGGCGATATTGGTTTTGAGGTACACCTGCATTACTGGGATTAAGGGGGCGGGCTGACCGAATTCCCGTAAAATCCAGCGCCATACCCAGCCAGACCATAGGTGAGCTAGGGAAGTCACAATCAATGCGCCCCCGAGCCAAATCCAGGTGGTACCAGTGAAAGATAGCTCAGCTACATCGGCGGCGCGATCGCCAATGGTTTTAACGAGAAATACAACGACGGCTCCTAAAATCACCCAGCGGAGGAAAGGTTTCAGAGTTTTGAGGAGGCGGTTCGGCATTTTTCGCTACACCACTGGGGCGGGGATGGACATGGGCTGATACAGGGTGTCGCGCTGTTGGGCGGGGCGGTTGGGTAAGGTGGCGATCGCCTCCCGCAATTCTTCGACGGTTTTGCCGGTGCCCCCGGTAGCCCCTGCCATGGTGGTGATATGTTCTTCCATCAAGGTGCCGCCAATATCATTGCAGCCCCAGGTTAACGACTCCACCGCCACATCCAAGCCCAGCTTCACCCAGCTCGGCTGATGGTTGGGAATCCAGTTGCCCAGATAAATCCGCGCCACCGCCATTAGCAACAGCGCATCGTTAGGGTCGGGCTGGTCGCGGCTCACTCGGCGGCGTAGGGCTTTGGGGGCGTCTTGTCCCACAAAGGGCAGCAGGATAAATTCCGTAATGCCGCGATCGCCCCGCTGTTTTGCTTGCTGTTGCAATCGCCGCAGGGTGTCCAGGTGCATCACCTGCTGCGCCGGGGTTTCGATATGCCCGGACATCATGGTGCTGGTGGTGGGGATGCCGGCTCTATGGGTGGTTTCAGCGATATCAAGCCAAATTGCCGCGTTGATTTTTTCCGGGCACAAAATCCGCCGCACCGAATCATCCAACACCTCCGCCGCTGTCCCTGGCATGGAGCCCACCCCTGCCGCCTTTAGCTCCCGAATTACCGTGGAAAAATCCAGGTCATCTTCCCGAGCAATAAATTCCACTTCCTGGGGGGAAAAGGCGTGCAAATGCAGCTCGGGAAATTGGCTTTTTAAGGTGCTGAGCAAATGGGCGTAATAGTCCAGCGATCGCCCATTCCGCTTCGCCACCGCATTTAGCCCCCCCTGCATACAAATTTCCGTGGCTCCCAGCGCCAGAGCCCCGGCTGCCTTCTCCGCGATCGCCCCCGCATCGAGCCAAAACGCCCCATCCTCCCCCTCATCCCGTCGGAACGCACAAAAGCTACAATGCTGCTCGCAAATATTGGTGAAATTGATATTGCGATTGATTACGTAGGTCACCGTATTGCCTGCCTGTCGCTGGCGCAGCTGATCAGCCGTGGAGCGAATTTGGGCGATCGCCGTCGGATCCGTCTGTAGCAGCAGGGTCACCCCCTCTTCCGGGCTCAAATCCACCCCATCCAACGCCCGTCCCAGAATCTGGTCCACATCGCCATTCACCGCCGCCCGATTAACCGCCGCCGGATCCAACGCCGCCTGCCTTAATGTGGCCTGATTCAACGCCCCAGACTGGTAAGCATCCGCTGCGCCGCCTGAGTAGTAGCCCATGTTTCGCTTTTTTGTCGCCACCGTTTTCTTTGCCATGCCTAAGCCCTCTTGCGCTCTGTCAGTGTACTAATTTCGCTCCCTCCTAAAGCAATAGGAGTAATAAAGAGCTAATGGAAAGACCGAATAGAAAGAAAAGAAGAGGATGAGAATCATTCTCATTTTTTTGTGATAGATTTTGCAGACAACATTCTTTGACATACAAAATTTTCGAGGGCGACCCCATGAAACTGAAGACGCTGGCGTTGGGTTTGATGCTGTTAGGTGCCGTGGGCTGTGGCAGTGGCGGCGGCTCTAATGCGGGTGGGGCAGGAGCTGCTAGCGAGACATCGGCTGGGGAGTCAGGCGATAAGAAGTCTGTGGTAGTGTCCGGCGGAGTGGTGTGTGATTTGACGAAGCAAGTGGCCGCCGACGATTTAAACGTGACCTGCCTGATGGAGCCGGGACAGGATCCCCACGCCTTTCAGCTAACCTCTAGCGATCGCCGCGAATTAGAAGATGCGGATTTGATTGTTTACGGCGGGTACATGCTGGAGGAAGGACTAATTAAGGTACTGGAAGCCAGTGGGGGAGACTCCGTCGCCGTTTACGAGGAGGCGGTGGCTGAACCGCTGATGGGTGAGGGGCACCACCACCACGAACATGGGCACGGTGGGGAAAAGGATGAGCACGGGCACAGTGAAGAAAAAGGTGATCATGATGATCATGACCATGCAGCCCACAGCGAGGAGAAAGGGGAAGATCACAGCGACCATGACCACGCCGACGAAAAAGGGGAAGACCATGACGGTCACGACCACGCTGGCGAAAAAGGGGAAGACCATGACGGTCACGACCACGCTGGCGAGAAGGGTGAGGGTGAGGTGCCCGATCCTCACGTGTGGCACGATGCAGAGTTGGGGGCGGCTAGCGTCAAAGTGATTGGCGATTCTTTGGCGGAGTTAGACCCGGAGAATGCGGCTCAGTATCAGGAGCGGGCGACCGCGATCGCTGAGGAGCTGGGAGAAATTGACGGGTGGATTCAAACGCAAATTGCAACCATTCCTGAAGGGCAGCGACAGTTGGTCACATCCCACGATGCATTTCAGTATTATGCTGCTGCCTATGGGATGGAAGTGCCCGGCACCTTGCGAGGGGTGAATCACGAAACTCCGTCGGCGCAGGATTTAGCAAAGTTGACCGACAAGGTAAAAGACCTCGAGGTGCCGGCAATTTTCTCTGAAAGTCTCACCACGAACTTGGCGCCTTTGGAAACGGTGGCGAAGGCAGCGGAGGTGAAGTTGGCTGAAACGCCGCTGTTTGTGGATGGTCCTGGTGATGATGCCTCAGAAGCGCCCACCTATCAGGAAATGCTGGAGGTGAATACCTGTGCCATTACCGATGCCCTAGGCGGAAAATGCACCTCTAGAAAGTAAGGCTATCCAAGGGATAATCACAGACCCTTGTGGGCCGCTAGCGTGGATTTTTGAGTTTAAAGCCATTACGAAGCGCAGTTCATATAACAAGGGTTTGCAAAGTTATGAAGGCTCCAAGAAGTTTGTCTTGAGAGCCTTTTTTGTGGGACTGGGGTTTCATACAGTTGAAATGTGAGCAACACAGTAAGGGGCTCCGAAACGAATACATTTGCACCCACTCCAACTCCGCAATAACAATGAAACGTCTTTCTTCCATTCTTGTTTCCGCCTTGGCAACTTCTTCAGCAGCGATGCTTCTAGCTCCCGCAGCCTCTGCCATGTCTTTCGATCCCAGTTCCTATGCAGACGCGGTTGTTGACTATAGCAATGGTACTTACGGCGCTGAGGCAGGGAGCAATGCAAACTGGACCCACGATCCCAATGCAGCCCTAGGCGCTGAAAACTGGACCTCTGAGATGACCACTCGAGGCTCTTTGGGGGGATGGAACAAAGATATTGGAACTTCCCTGGGACAGAACGGTTTTTTGACCGTGGAGTTTACCGACAACTACCTGGTGGGTGGCGGTGATGATGCTGCTGACCTGTGGATTTTTGAGATCGGTTCTGCTGTGGAAGCGATGAAGGTTGAAATCAGTACTGACAATGAAACTTGGTACGAAGTAGGCATTGCCGAACGCCAGAATGCTCAGCAAGAGTTCGGCATTGGCATGGATATTGATGCCAGGATTGCGGCGGAGGAGTCCTTAAGCCTTGATACGTTATTCCGTTATGTGCGCGTCACCGATGGGGGAACGAACAAGTACCAAAACTCTAAGGCGGGGGCGGATATTGATGCGATCGCCGCTATTTCCAGCGTGAATGCCGATGAGGTGGATGTGCCCGAGCCCACTTCCCTGGCGGCGTTATTTGCCCTGGGTTTGGCTGGTGTTCCTGCTCTGAAAAAGCGTAAGCAGTCCACCGATGCGTAAATTCCTGAATCAGTAGCTTAAAGATTGCGACTACGGCGATCGCCTTCACCAACCAATTTTGATGATTGAAATTAGGTACGGTGGGGGCGATCTTTCTTGGGGCGATTAACGGGCAAGAATCCTGTTCAATATCCCCACTGCGCACAATCGTCAGAGTATAGCAGCGACGGAGTGAGTTAAGACATACTGAAGAAAGCTGTTTTCTTCTAA
>ERZ1740067.422-NODE-422-length-34473-cov-5.226393_pt1 | contig 34473 bp, 30 predicted proteins | sample MGYA00581736_ERZ1740067 | MGnify/ENA primary metagenome ERZ1740067 (study PRJEB43018, sample SAMN04849236) | marine metagenome | isolation source: floating plastic debris | place: Pacific Ocean | collected 2008-08-27 | study: EMG produced TPA metagenomics assembly... | reverse complement strand
CACGTTAATACTGTTCCACGTGTCGAGCGCGACGACAACGACCGCCTCTCCCTTTGGGCGCGTCACCACGACTTCCTGCTTGTCGTGAATGGCGCGGTCCATCACCGACTTCAGCTTCGCCCGCGCATCGGAATAGGTCATTACATCCATAACATCAGCCTTTCATACTCTAGATTATGTACAATATATTGTGCTTTTTTCAATGGATATTATGGAAACGCCTCTACAGCCGCCTGGTACACAAAGCTGTGGCGCCGGGCGATGGCGGGGACGTCTTCGCCGTAGCCGCCACCCATGACAATGGCGATGGGAATACTGCGGGTACGGCAGGTGTTGATGACATAGCGGTCCCGCGTGGCCAGGCCGCCATCGGTGAGGCTGAGCTTGCCAAGGCGGTCGGCTTCATGGGGGTCAACGCCGGCATTGTAAAAGACGAGGTCGGGGCGCTCGCGGGCTAAGAGTGGCGGGAGATGCTGGGCTAGTGTGGCGAGATAGGCGCTGTCTGCTGTCTTAGGGTCCAGCGGCACATCCAAGTCACTCTCGGCCTTACGCACTGGAAAATTGATGGCACAATGCATGGAAAAGGTGGTGCAGCGGCGGTCACTGGCAAAAATTCGGGCTGTGCCATCGCCTTGATGAACGTCTAAATCAACCACCAGGATTTTTGAGACCTCGCCGCCTTCTAGCAAGACGCTTGCGGCGACTGCCACATCATTGAAAACGCAAAACCCAGCACCAAAGTCCCGATGGGCGTGGTGGCTCCCACCTGCTGAATTGATGGCAATGCCGTCTTCCAGCGCCAGGCGCCCTGCCATCACGGTGCCAGCCGACGAGAGCTGGGAGCGCAGCGCCACTTGCTTTGTCACTGGAAAGCCAATGCGCCGGGTAGCCTTGTCATCTAGGCGCTGCTCTAAAACGGCGGTGACATAGGCTGGGTCATGCGCCAAATCCAGCCACGCGCGCGGCGCTGGTGCGGGCGTGAAAAGGTTGGTCTCCTTGGCCAAGCCAGAGGCTTTGAGCTGCTCCAGCAAGTAAAAATACTTGTTCATGGGGAAGCGGTGACCATCCGGCAGCGGGGCCACATAAGCAGGGCTGTGAATGATGGCGACTTGGCCCGGCGGCACCGACATGGTTTAACAAGAGCTCCTTCTCTGATTGACTGGACCATAGGTGCGCTGGGCGACACAAATTACAAGCCAGCCAGATGGCCGCATCTGGGCCATCGCTGGTCCAGCCATTGTGTCGAACGTCACCACCGCCTCCATCGGCTTGGTAGACAGCTGGGCGGTGGGCCATCTGCCAGAAGAGGCAGCATTGGCCGGTCTCGCCCTGGGCGCCTATGGCATGTCGATGCTGGCCTGGGCGCTCAGCTTCCTGCGCATGGGGACAACAGGCCTGGTGGCGCAAGCCGCCGGTAGCGGGCAGGCCCGGCGGGCTGCCGAAGTGGTGGTGCGGGCCACCATCATTGGGCTTGGCCTTGGCGGTCTTATGCTACTGGCAAAAGGGCCCTTGATAGAGGGGGCGCTGACTGTGCTGGGCGCCAGCGGGCCAGAGGAAGATATCGCCAAGACCTATGCCGGGATTCGGCTTTGGGGCGTCCCATTGATTTTGGCGAAAATGGCCGTTCTCGGCCTCCTCATTGGACGCCAGCGCACGGATATCGCGCTCTTTTTGGAAGCGTTTGTGAATATCTCAAACGCCGTACTGACCATCCTTTTTGTCACCATCCTATCGCTCGGCGTGCCAGGCGCGGCCTGGGCCTCCTTGATTGCGGAAGTCTCAGGCGGCCTTCTCAGCCTAGCGATATTGGTCGCAGCGCTGCGGCCAGGTCTGCTTGGCATCATGCTGCGGCAGCGCCGGCTTTGGCGTTGGCAGGCCTTTGCAGCGTTGTTCAGACTTAACGGCGCCCTCTTCATCCGCACGCTGCTGCTTATCGCTGGCTTTGGCCTATTCCTGAACGTGGCTGGCGACATAGGCACCGTAACCTTAGCCGCTTGCCATATCGTGCTGAATTTCTATGTGCTGCAAGCCCTGACGCTAGACGCCTTGGCCTATGCCGCAGAAGCGCTGGTCGGCGAAGCGATTGGCCGAGATAGCCGGGAGGAAATGCGCGCTTGGGTTATCCGCACCACACTCTGGGCCGTGGCACTCTCCCTCCTGTATTTTGGGGTTTTTGGTGCCTTCGGACGGCCGCTTTTCAACCTCTTTACCGCCCAAGCTGCTGTGCGCGCGGCCGCGGAACCGCTTTACATTTGGAAAGCGCTCACACAGCCTATCGACATTTGGTGCTACCAGCTTGACGGCATTTTTGTTGGGGCTGCGCGGGCAAAACCGATGATGTGGACCATGGCGGCAGCGCTCATCGGCTTCTACGCCCTCACACAATGGCTGGTGCCCATCAAGGGCTCTGCTGGGTTATGTGCTGCTTTCCTCAGTTTTTTTGGATTAAGAGGGCTTGGGCTTATTGCTGCCTATCTGCCCATGGAAAAAAGCCTGTTCGGCCCCACTAGGAGAAAACGCCATGCTGCCTGAAGTCAAAACCCTGCTGGAGCAAATGACGGCCTCTGGCATGCCGGATAGCATGGCCATGCCCGTCGAAGAGCTGCGCGCGGCCTTTGCCGGCCAAAGCGGGTTGACGGACCTGCCTGGGCGCGACATTGCCTCGGTCTCAGACCAAACCATATCTGGGCCAGGGGGCGATATCCCCATCCGCATTTATGACCCCAACCCCGGACACACAGACCCAAGCCGCGCCTTGGTTTTCTATCACGGTGGCGGCTATGTCATTGGCGACCTGGAAAGCCATGACAGCGTTGCGCGCCGCCTCATTGATGGGCTGGGCATTCCAGGCATCGCCGTTGATTATCGCCTAGCGCCAGAGTTCCCTTTCCCAGCGCCTCTAGACGACTGTTTAGCAGCCACACAATGGGCCGCCTCAGGACTGGCGGAGGTTTTGGGCCGGCCAATCACTGGACTGATTGTGTCTGGCGATTCTGCGGGAGGCAATCTAGCCGCTGTTGTTGCCCAAAGCTTGCGCAGCGATGAGGACGCCACCATCGACCTGCAAGTCTTGCTCTATCCCGTCATCGACTTCGCTGGAGACTATGCGTCTCGCGCAGCCCATTCGGAAGGCAAGCTGCTGGATAAGTCAGCCATGGATATGTTTTCCGCGTCTTATTGCGCTGACGAAACCATGTACACCGACCCTAAGATCTCGCCGCTCTATGAGGATGACCTCGCCGGCCTGGCGCCCGCGGTCGTCGTGGTTGCGGAGTATGACCCTCTACATGATGAGGGGGTTGCCTATGCTGACAAGCTTAAAGCAGCTGGTATCCCGGTTTGGCTTCGCGATGAAGCCGGGCTCATCCACGGCTTTTATAGTTTTCGCCAAGCCCTGCCGACGGCGGAGGCGCGCACAGAGGAGCTGATTGAGACCTTGAAAGAAGCGCTTGTCTGCTTAAGCTAAGACCGGGCGAAAGGAGCTCTAAATGGCCATTTTGGTGACGGGCGCCGCCGGATTTATCGGCAGCGTTGTAGCGCGCAAACTCATGGAACGGGGCGAGCGTGTCATCGGCCTCGACAATCTCAATGACTATTACGACCCCACCCTCAAAGAGGCCCGGCTAGAGCGGCTCGCCGCGCAAAGCGGCCAAGGCAATGGCGGCACGTTCGACTTTCAAAAGCTGGACCTAGCAGACCGCGACGCCATGGCGTCACTTTTTGCCAAAGGCGATATCAAGAAAGTGATCCATTTGGCCGCCCAGGCCGGTGTGCGCTATTCGCTGGAAGCGCCTTTCTCTTATATCGACAGTAACGTCACGGGATTTCTCACCATCCTGGAAGGCTGCCGCCACCACGGCATTGAGCATCTGGTCTATGCCTCAACCAGCTCGGTTTATGGCGCCAACACCGAAATCCCCTTCAAAACGGAACAAGCCGCTGACCACCCGGTCGCGCTCTATGGGGCCACCAAGCGCGCCAATGAGCTTATGGCGCACAGCTATTCGCACCTGTTTGATATTCCGACCACGGGCCTCAGGTTCTTCACCGTCTATGGCCCCTGGGGCCGCCCAGACATGGCGCTATTTAAATTCACCCGTGCCATTTTAGACGGCAAGCCCATTGAGCTGTATAACTACGGCAAGCACAAACGCGATTTCACCTATGTGGACGATATCGCCGACGGCGTGATTGCCGCCCTTGATAACACCGCCACGGGCAATCCTGATTGGGACGGACGAAAGCCCGCCTCTGATAGCGCCAAAGCACCCTGGCGCATCTACAATATCGGAAACGAAACGCCGGTGGATTTGATGGATTATGTGGCGTGTATTGAAGATGCGCTGGGCATGGAGGCGGAGAAAGAGTTCCTCCCCATGCAGCCTGGCGATGTGCCCGATACCTATGCCGATGTGTCAACACTGGTCGCCGCCACCGGCTATCGCCCGCGCACGCCCGTCAAAGAGGGGGTCGAGCGGTTTGTCGCCTGGTACCGGGATTATTACCAAGTATAGCCCGCAGTCCTGAACTTGCTTCAGGACCTCGTTCAGCTGCCTGGGCCTCCCGCGGCACCAGATCCCGGATCAAGTCCGGGATAACGGAGAGCGTCTAGCGGCTGAACTGTTCCAGCAAGCGCCGGAAGTAAGACCGCTCAAGGCGGCTGCGGTCCGGGTCACCAAGCCTGCGCTGGAGTTCATCGCGAATTTGCCGGGCTCGTTTCGCTTCCGCTTCGGTTGGGATTTTCACCTGGCCGTTGGACAAGGAGCGACCATCTGGCCGGCCAAAGGGGTCTCGCCCAGCGGATTGCGAGCGGATTTGGTTCATCATCTCTTCCACTTGGGATTCAAGCGCTTGCTGCGCGTTTTCCAGGTTACGCAGAGCCTCTGCCTGTGCCCGCAGTGCCGGTAAGCCGCGTTCTTGGCCAAGCCGCTGGGCGGCCTGGCCCATATTAGCATTGGCATCGTCCAGGCCCGTCGGCAGCGGCACACCCGCATCGCTCAGGCGTTGGCCAAGGGATTGGCCTGTCTGTTCAAGGCCCGATTGCTGGCCTTGGAGCGCGGAATAGCTGCCCTCTCCCTGATTTGAGCCTTGATTTGGGCCTTCGTTTCCACCTTGCTGAGCACCTTGTGTGCCGCTGGGCGGCCCGGATTGGTCTTGCGGCCCAGCGCGATTGGCTTCGCTTTGCTGCACCCCATCCAGTGCTTGCCGGACGGTCTGGTTCATCAAGGTCCGCTGGTCTTCTATGAGCGCGTTCAGGTCTTCAAGCGCATCTTGACCCGCTTGGGCCTGTTCCATTAGCTCTTGGCTGGGGCCAGAGCCTGGGCTGAGATTCTCCATCAGCGATTGAATGGCTTGCAGCATTTCCATGGCCCCGGCCATATCGCCGGACGCGGCCAGGTCGCGCATTTGCTGCATCATCCGCTCCAGCGTGGAGGAATCAATCATGCGCATCTCGCCGCCATCGATGCCTTGAGGCGGGGTTTCACCGCGGGCCATTTGCATCTGCTTGGCCATCAGGTCCGCAATTTTGGCTTCGAGCTCTCGGGATAAGGCGTCGAATTTTTCTGAGTCCTGCGCTTCCAGCGCTGACATCATATCTTCCAGCGCCTCACGCATGGCTGCCCGGTCTTGGCTCACGCCGCCATCTTCCAAATAGGTGGCAATTTCCCACATTTGCGCCGTGACCGCGTCAACGACCGGCGGCTCATCATGGCGCATCAGGCGATAATGGGCAGAGCGCAACATGGAAAAGGCCCATAGGCTATCATCGAAACGCGCCGGGCTGCGGCTGGCGTCGTTTAGCCAGTTGGCCACGCCAAGCCGGCTGCCATTTTCAAAGAACAAACGCTTGCGCTGCTGCACGATGTCTCGGGCCAAGGGATGGTTGAACGCCCGCTCCGGCAGGATGACCTCAATCGTCTCCGATGTGCCTTTTTGCTCCAAGCCATCCCAAGCTTCGAGCACCAATTGGACTGGCCGCCCTGCCCATTGGCTGGCCGTTAAATCTTTGAAAAACTGACGCTTCTCCGTTTCGCCCGGCGCAATCGATGGCGTTGGAACCTCAAACCGCTCCGGCGCGGCGGGCCGGTCTTGCGGGCGCAAGAAGAGCGCTGTGCGGGCGAGGCCATAATCATCTGACACATCAAAACTAAAGGACAAGGCATCGCTTGCCGACCGCTCAGGCATATCTGCGAAACCAATCTGCGGCGGGCGATCGGTGGCAAAGGCGCCAGGCCAGGTAAATTGCGTACGCGCGCCCTGCAGGACGTCAAAGCCCTCGGCTGCAGGCGCTACACGGCGCAGTCGGTAGCGGCCGTTGCCGATATCTTCAAACGGTGTTTCTTGGCCAGCCATAGCCAAGCGCGGCGTGCGCCAACCGCCTTCAAGCGTCATATCAAGCATGGTGCCAGCCGGGAAAACCATCTTCGCCCGCTCACCTTGCGCGCCTTGAAAGGCGGTGAGCAGAATGGGCGGCAGACCCGTATAGCTGGGCGGTATGGCCTCAACCACCATATCCACCTGGGCGGGAGCGCCGCCAAGACTGGGCAAGAAGGCGTATTTGAGGCGCTCACCGGTTTGACTGCCCGCTGCAAATAAGCCCGTGATGAGCGTGAGGGCCGCAACGGCTGTCAGAGCAAATCTATCCTGGCCGAGCCAGCTAAGCTGCGCGCGCGGCGCCTCTACAGTGGCCGCCTTCTTGGCCAGCCGCGCCAAATGCGCCTGCCACAGCGCTTGTGAGGCGCCCTGCCCATGCACGGCTTGACCTTGCAAGGATTTGCGCAGCGGCTGAAACGCAAGCTCGTTGTGGCGTTCCAGCCGGGCAAGGCCTTCTTCTCGGCTTGGTACTAAAACGCTTTGCCACATGCCCTTGGCAGTGAACCCCGCCAAGCCGATAAGCGCCAGCAAGGCCGGGATGTGCAGCCACAGCGGCATGACCTGCCAAACGCCGAGTAGACCAAAGGCACAAAATAGGGTGAGAACGGGCAGGAAGGGCCAGAAATGGGGCCAGAGCCGCTCTAAAAACGTCGTCAGCCGGGCAGCGAAAAGCGCCGCTTTAAACCCTAAGCTGGTTGACGGTTTTGGCACGTGGGGCGCCTATCCTTTCGTTAGCGGCATCAAAACTGCCACCAAACTATGGCGAAATTCTTATTCCGCTGCCCATTGTGAGGACCAAGGCGGCAAGCTGTCCAGCGCTAAAAGCGCATCAACGCTTGGTCTGCGGCGGATAACCGCCCACGCATCGCCCTTCACAAGGACCTCAGGCACCAAGGGCCGGGTGTTGTATGTGGAGGACAAGACCGCTCCATAGGCCCCCGCAGACATGATGGCCATAAGCTCCCCCGCGGCCACGGGAGAGATGGCGCGGCTTTTGGCAAACACATCGCCGGTTTCACAGACAGGGCCCGCAATATCCGCTGTCCACTGATCTTCACTGGATGGTTCCACGACCGGAACAATATCGTGATGCGCATCATACATGGCAGGGCGAATCAGGTCATTCATGGCAGCATCAACGATCACAAAGCGCCGTTCTTCGCCCTCTTTCACGTAGAGAACTTTAGTAAGCAGAACGCCCGCGTTGCCCGCAATCAAGCGGCCTGGCTCTAAGATGATTTGGCAGCCTAGTCCGCCAGCCACATCTGCAATGAGCGCACCATAGTCGGCAGGAAGCGGCGGCGCGGCATTGGAGCCTGCCGCATAGGGGATGCCAAGACCACCGCCCAAGTCGAGCTGGACAATCTCATGCCCATCCGCGCGCAGATCCGCTACCAGGCCAGCGACTTTTTCAAAGGCTTCGCGGAAGGGTCCAAGCTCAGTGAGCTGGCTGCCGATATGAACATCCACACCTTTGACCACGATGCCAGGTAGACGGGCCGCATGGGCATAGGCTGGCCGTGCCCGGCTCCATGCGATGCCAAACTTGTTTTCCGCTTTCCCGGTAGAGATTTTCGCGTGGGTTTTGGCATCTACGTCTGGGTTCACGCGAAAGGCGATAGGCGCTTCAACGCCCATGGCTGAGGCGACCTGCGATAGCGCCTCTAACTCTGGCTCTGACTCGACATTGAACTGGTGAATGCCTGCTTCCAAGGCAAGCTGCATTTCTTCAGGCGTTTTGCCAACGCCTGAGAAGACAATGCGCTCGCCAGGAATGCCCGCGGCAAGTGCGCGCTTCAGCTCACCGCCAGAGACAACATCAGCGCCGGCGCCAAGATCAGCCAGGACTTTGAGGACCGCCACATTGGAATTGGCTTTGACCGCAAAACACACCAGCGCATCAAGGTTTTGAAACGCGCTCGAAAAGACAGTGTAGTGCCGCTCTAGCGTCGCTGTGGAATAGACATAGACAGGCGTTCCCACCTCAGCGGCAATGGTGCTGAGGGGCACATCTTCGGCAAACATTTCGCCATTGCGGCGCTCAAAATGATGGGCCATGGGCTTAAGCCGGTGGGTCGTCGCGTTTGGACGGGTCAGGCGGCAAGCTGTCCGTTCCCGGCGGGAAAGACAACGGGCCACGCTTGCCGCAAGCGCTTGTGCCAAGCGCGATCGCGAGAGCTATGACTATCATTACGCGGGTCATTCTAATCCCATAACGGCTTTGGCCGCTTTGATTTGCGCGGCCACATTCGTGGGTGACGTGCCGCCATGGCTTGTGCGGCTGGCAACGGAATTATCCACGCCAAGACGGGTGAAAACATCCTGCGTTATGTCGCTATGCACGCTTTGCATCTCCGCCAATGATAAATCTTCCAGGCCGCAGCCTTTATCTTCAGCTAGTTTAACAATCGCGCCTGTCACGTGATGGGCATCCCGGAACGGCAGGCCAAGCGCTTGGACAAGCCAATCTGCCAAGTCCGTCGCTGTCGAAAAACCAGCAGCAGCATGCGCGCGCAAAGGCTCGGGGCGAAACTTCAAGTCCTCCATAATGCCGGACATGGCCGCAATCGCCAGGCTGAGAGAGTCCGTGGCGTCAAACACCGGCTCCTTTTCTTCCTGACAATCCTTGGAATAGGTCAGCGGCAAGCCTTTCATGACAATAGAGAGCGCTTGGAAGGCGCCGAGGATACGGCCAACTTTCGCCCGCGTTAGCTCCGCTGCATCAGGATTGCGCTTTTGCGGCATCATGGATGAACCCGTTGAAAACCGGTCCGACAGCGTCACAAAGCCAAAGGGCTGACTGGCGAAAATCACCAGCTCTTCGGCAAGGCGCGACAGGTGGAGCGCGCAAATGCTGGCAGCAGAGAGAAATTCCAGCGCGAAATCCCGGTCCGACACGCTGTCGAGGGAATTGTCGGTCGGCTTGTCAAAGTCAAGCGCCGCGGCCGTTGCCGCCCGATCAATCGCAAAGGATGTTCCAGCCAAAGCCCCTGCCCCCAAGGGACATTCGTTAAGCCGGGCACGCGCATCGGCAAAGCGGCCACGGTCTCGCCGGGCCATTTCCCAATAGGCCATCAAATGATGCGCCAAGGTCACCGGCTGGGCGGTTTGCAGATGCGTGAAGCCCGGCATAATCGTTTCGAGGTGGGCCTCGGCCTGGGCCAAGAGGGCCGTTTGAAAGGCGGCGAGCTGGCCGTCGATGCTGTCAATGGCGTTGCGCACCCAAAGCTTAAAGTCCGTTGCCACCTGGTCATTGCGCGAGCGAGCCGTATGCAGGCGGCCAGCGGCAGGGCCAATAATCTCCCGCAGGCGCGCTTCCACATGCATATGAATGTCTTCTAGCGCGGGGTCGAAGGTGAAATCGCCAGCTTCCAGCTCGGCTTCAATCTGATCGAGGCCACCTAAAATCGCATCTCGATCCGCAGCCGAAATGATGGCTTGGTCCGCCAACATGCGGCAATGCGCCCGGCTGCCAGCCAAGTCTTCCCGCCACAGCCGCTGGTCAAAATCAATTGAGGCATTGATGGCCTGCATGACGGCATCTGGCCCAGCGGCAAATCGCCCGCCCCACATGGCTGACGCGCTTGTCGTCTTTTGATTAGAAGACATGTATGAGTGCCAATCCTTGCCGTACAAAAAGAGACCCTATGAGCCGCTTTCTCATCCCTTTTCTTGCAGCGCTGTGTCTAGCGGCCTGCGATGGCCCTTCCGATAGCGCGGGTGAGCAAGAGCTACAAGACTTTGCCACCGGTCCGCTAGAGAAACTGGAGGTTTTTGATACGCCAAAGCCCCTGCCAGACCTGATGATACGCCCAGGCACCGGCGATGAAGAGGTACCGCTCTCTGAAGCTGTCCCTGGTCCGGCGCTTATCAATCTCTGGGCCACCTGGTGCGCGCCGTGCGTGAAAGAGCTGCCTGCCCTTGCACGGCTGAGTGAAATTACGGACCTTCCGGTCTATGCCCTCAACATTGAACGCGGACGCCCGGAGAAGATCGCGGCTTTTCTGGAGGAAAAAGCAGGCGAAACGCTCATCTTACTGCGCGACCCTATGCAAGGTCTGCCAGTGGCCCTAGAGGCCAGCGGCGTGCCCATCACCGTCGCTGTAAATGCAGACGGCCTGATGGTGGCTGTGCTCTATGGCGAGGCAGATTGGGACTATGATATGGCTATCGCCTTCGCGGTAGCGATTTCTGATAAGAAAAACCCGTTTAGACGTTAGGGCTGCGGAATAACAGCCGCTGTCCTGAACTTGATTCAGGACCTCGTTCAACCACCTGAGCCTTTCGCGGCACGAGATCCCGGATCAAGTCCGGGATGGCGGCTTGGAAGACTTTAGCGCGTCGGCTCTGGCTCGCCGTCACCGCGATAATCATAAAAGCCGCGCCGGGCTTTTTGGCCAAGCCAGCCCGCTTCCACATATTTTACGAGCAATGGGCAGGGGCGGTATTTGGAATCGGCCAGGCCCTCATAGAGCACCTGCATGATGCTCAGGCAGGTATCGAGGCCAATGAAGTCAGCCAGCTGCAAGGGTCCCATAGGGTGGGTTGCGCCTAGCTTCATGGCTGCATCAATCGACGCAACAGAGCCAACACCTTCATAAAGCGTGTAAACCGCCTCATTGATCATGGGAACCAAGATGCGGTTCACGATAAACGCGGGAAAGTCTTCCGAATTGACGACGACTTTGCCCATGTCCTTGGCAAGGGCCGTGACAGAGGCAAAGGTCTCTTGGTCCGTCTGAATGCCGCGGATGACTTCCACCAGCTTCATCAATGGGACGGGGTTCATGAAGTGCATGCCCATGAACTTCTCAGGCCGGTCTGTGACAGAGGCTAAGCGCGTGATGGACAGCGAGGATGTGTTTGTCGCAATGACCGCGCCTTCGTTGAGGTCTTTGCAGAGGATTTCGAAAATCTTCTTTTTAACCTCTTCGGCCTCTGTGGCGGCTTCGACCGCAATATCCACATGAGACATCGCTGAAATGGCATCAATCGGCTCAATGCGGGCAAGCCCAGCGTTCATTTCATCAGGGGTAATCAACTGTTTAGCGACTTGCCGCTGCATGTTACGGGCAATTTTGTCTTTCCCGGCCTTGGCGCGGTCCAAGTCCAGGTCAGACATCACGACATCCAGACCGGCAAGCGCCGCCACATGCGCAATTCCATTGCCCATTTGGCCAGCACCGATGACACCCATACTCTTCATGAGAGGACCACCCCACTCTTTTTCAACCTCCGGCATGCTAGCGATTTCGCTGCAACGCACAAGACTGGGGCGAGTGGCTAACCTGCCAACTCGCCCAGCGCAATGGTTTTCTTACGGCTGTATGACAGCCGCACATCTAATCCGAACGTCAGATCTTCGACGTGAGCTCTGGAACAGCCTCAAACAGGTCAGCCACCAGGCCATAATCGGCCACGGAGAAGATGGGCGCTTCCTCGTCTTTATTGATCGCGACAATGATCTTGGAATCTTTCATGCCGGCCAAATGCTGAATGGCGCCGGAAATCCCAACGGCGATATATAGCTGCGGGGCTACATTCTTGCCGGTTTGGCCAACTTGGTAGTCGTTGGGCACAAACCCAGCATCAACCGCAGCCCGAGATGCACCGACAGCCGCATTCAGCTTGTCGGCAAGCGCTTCAATAATGTTGAAGTTTTCGCCAGAGCCCATGCCGCGACCGCCGGAAACAATCACGTCTGCACTGGTCAGTTCCGGACGATCCGACTTGGAAAGCTCTTGACCAATGAAGCTGGATTTGCCTGAGTCGGCGCCGGCAGTGACTGCTTCAACGGCTGCGCTGCCGCCTTCGGCATCCGCTTTATCAAACCCGGTGGTCCGTACCGTAATCACCTTCTTGGGCGCACTTGTTTGCACGGTTGCGATGGCATTGCCGGCATAAATCGGGCGCTCAAAGGTCGTGGCATCAACTACAGCGGTAATGTCAGAAATTTGCGGCACATCGAGCTTGGCGGCGACACGCGGAAGCACGTTCTTACCCGTGGTATTGGCGGCAGCTAAAATACCGTCATAGCCATCCATCAGGCCCAAAATCAGAGGGGCGATGTTTTCGGCAAGATTATGCTCATAGATCGCATCATCCGCAACGAGCACTTTGGAGACGCCAGCCACTTTAGCGGCCGCATCCGCTGCGGGGCCGCAGTCTTTCCCCGCCACTAGAACATGGACATCGCTATCGATGGCAGCGGCGGCTGTGACCACATTCAGCGTGCCATCGCGCAAGCTTGCATTGTCATGATCAGCAAAAACAAGAATTGTCATCTCAGAGGACTCCCTCTTTTTTCAGCGCGTCTAGGAGCGCGTTCACGTCTTCAACTTTGATGCCAGCCTCGCGCTTTGGCGGCTCGGTGACTTTTAGCGTGGCCAGTTGCGGCGTGATATCAACGCCGTAATCGGCAGCGGTTTTCTCATCAATCGGCTTCTTCTTGGCTTTCATGATGTTCGGCAGGGAGGCATAGCGCGGCTCATTAAGGCGCAGGTCAGTCGTGACAATCGCCGGCAGGGATAGCTTTACTGTTTCAAGGCCGCCATCAACTTCGCGCGTGACGGTGACATCGCCATCGCCCGGCACAACTTCCGAGGCGAAAGTCGCTTGTGGATAATCCAGCAGCGCAGCGAGCATTTGGCCGGTTTGATTGGCATCGTTATCAATGGCTTGTTTGCCCATGATGACAAGCTGCGGGTCTTCGTCAGCCACGATGCCTTTCAGCACTTTGGCGACCGCCAGCGGCTCAACATCCGCCTCATCGCTTATGACGAGGATGCCGCGGTCGGCGCCCATGGCAAGGCCGGTGCGGATCGTCTCTTGCGCTTGTTTTGGACCCACCGAGACCAGAACAATCTCAGTGGCCGCGCCTTTTTCTTTGAGACGCACGGCCTCTTCGACAGCGATTTCGTCAAAGGGGTTCATGGACATTTTTACATTGGCAAGCTCAACGCCGCTTTGATCAGCCTTCACCCGCACTTTGACATTGTAGTCGACAACCCGTTTGACGGGCACAAGCACCTTCATTGTTCACTATCTCCCTTCGATCTTTTCGGGGTTTAATCTGCTTTTTAGACTTATGAAATGTGACGCGTTGGCATAGCCTAGCGCTCTACCCCCGTCAAATCACCTGACCAATTGACGTGAAGCGAGCGAAATACTCTAGCGGTTCGCGCCCGGTACCCACAAAACATCGCCGCTACCTTGGGCGTTGATATAGCGGCTCAGGACGAAGAAATGGTCCGATAAGCGATTGAGGTAGCGAAGAGCCACTGGGTTGATTGGTTCTGACTGCATCGCCAAGGTGATGGCCCGCTCTGCCCGCCGCGCGACAGTGCGCGCGAGATGGAGATGTGCGGCTGCCGGTTCGCCGCCTGGAAGGACAAAGCTTTTTAGCGGCTCCAGGGCAGCGTTCATTGTGTCAATCTCTGCTTCAAGACGCTCGACCTGAATTGGCTGGATGCGCAGCTCCATCTCGCCGCCTTCGAAATTTTCGCCTGGTGTGGCCAAGTCCGCGCCGACATCAAAGAGGTCGTTCTGGATGCGCGACAGCATCTCATCCACCGCATCAGAGGTTTGCAGGCGAACCAAACCGATGATGCTATTGGTTTCATCGACGGTGCCATAGGCATCGATCCGCGGGTCGTGTTTTTCGCGGCGAGAACCGTCAACAAGGGAGGTTTTCCCTTTATCGCCGCCTTTTGTATAAATTTTGGTCAGTTCGACCATGAGCTGGACCCCTGCGCTAGAGATGAAGAAGAGTGTGTGAGCCGGCTATGTTGCGGCGAGCGCAAGCATGATCATGACCAAGACCACAGTGACGGCCTGCGCAACCACACGGGCTTGCATCAGCTTATTTGAGGTTTTTCCGGTCACGTCTGTGCCGCGCGCCATTTGAATGATTCCTGTCACAAGAATTCCGGCGGTCAAGACCGCAGCTGCAATGACCAGCACGAGCATCATGATAGAAATCCTTTCTCACTGTCACAGGGATATGGTGCACTTCGACCGGAATTGCAAAACTTGCGAGGCTGTTAAACCGTCGCATGTCGTGCCTTGCCAATCCAAACGGAACAAGGCGTATGCACAGTCTTGCCTAACGTGACAGTTCTGCAACGCGACAAAATTTTCATGCCCTTGTCATCTTCTCGTCATCACCCGCATCGCATACCCCGCGCAAACGCATATGCTATGCACACAAAAAATGATGAAGCAGGAGAGCCCGCCCAATGCCCCAGATGTCCTTGAATCGGTCCCTTTTTATCGCGAGCACTGTACTCGCCAGCACATCTCTTCCCGCCATTGCATCTGCCCAAGGCGAAGTGAACGCGCTTGAAGAGATCTTCATCACCGCGCAAAAGCGCGAACAATCCCTCAAAGATGTGCCTGTTACGGTGTCAGCGTTAACCGGCGATCTGTTGACCCGCCTCAACGCGACGGAATTTGAGGAAATCTCGCCCTTCATTCCTGGCCGTACGGTTCATGAGCAAGCCCAAACAATCCAGGCTTCGTCATCCGGGGCATCACCTCCGACTCAGGCTCAGCGCAAATCGCACCACGGGTCTCTATCTACTATAATGGTGTGGATGTGAGCCGCTCGCGCGGATCTTATTTCGACCTGTTTGACATCGAGCGCGTCGAGGTTGTGAAGGGGCCACAATCAACCTTGTTCGGCACCGCCGCTGCCATTGGCGCCATCTCCGTGATCACCAACAAGCCAGAACCTGGCATCTCTGGCGAAGCGTCCTTCTCCTATGGCAATCTCGATCTCATAGAAAGCCAAGGCTTTATCAATGTGGGCAATGACATCATTGCTGGCCGCTTTGCCTATTCGGTCAAACAGCGCGACGGCTTTATCGCCAACGATTTCCCTGGACCAGGCAGCCTTGATCCCAGTGAGTTCGGCGACGCCTTGAACGGCCAAGACGTGCTCGCTTTCCGCGCCAGCCTGCGCTTCACCCCCAATGAAGATCTTACCGTCGACCTTATCGGAAGCTTTGATCAACAAAAACCGCCAGGCACGGCCTTTGTTTCCGGGACATTCCCAGGCCTGGATGGAGATACCAACATCTTTAATGGCGCAACGCTGTCCGGCAGCCCACAATCAGAAGAGATTTTGGGCGGCACCGAGCTTGGCCTCGACCGCGAGGTCTTCGATATCAACCTGACCATTGCTTATGACTTCAATGAGCAATGGAAACTGACAACGATCACCAACTACCGTGAATTTGACAGTGTTGAAGTGTTCGATGCGGACGGCAGCGCCGCGCCTTACTTGGAATTCACCGAGGATTCAGTCGGTGATCAATGGAGCCAAGAAGTCCGGCTGAATTACGAAGGCGAAGGCCTCGCCGCCTTTTTCGGCGGCAGCTATTTTCACGAAGACGGCACACAGCGCATTCCCTTTGCCACCGAGGAGGGGGTGTTTTTGACATGCTTTACAGATGCCTTGTTTGGCAGCCCCTTGGGGAGCTGTGTTGCTCCTGATGGGTCCGTACCTGCGCTGAACACAACATCTCTGCTCACCGGCGGGTTTCTGAGCGCAATCCCGTATAGCCAAGTCACCGGCAACACCGGAAGCTTTGACATCTGGAGCCTCTATGGTGATGCGACGGTCAATGTAACCGACCGGCTCGAAGTCAGCCTTGGTATGCGTTATGTGAATGAAAGCCGAACAAGCGGCGCATTTGCAGAAATCACGGACTCACAGCTTGCGCCCATCCTTCTTGATTCTGGTGTGCCGGGCGCAGCTGATCTTGCTGGGGCCCTCAGCTTTTTATCCCTGGGCGAAGTCAACACGAATGGCGAAGTTTTGGATGTATCCCAAGATTATTCCGATTGGTTGCTGCGCGCCAATGTCCTCTATCGCTTGACAGATGACATCAGCTTTTATGCAACGGCCGGACGCGGGCGACGTTCGGACGTTATCGACGTCATGACTGCAAACATGCGCGAGATTAATGGCAATACGGTCACCGTACCGCCATTTGCCGATGCAACCTTCATTCCCGCCGAAATCATCTGGAACTATGAAGGTGGCATCAAAGGTAACTTCTTTGACAATCGGCTGTTTGCAACCGTCGGCATATTCTACCAAGACTATGAGAACTTCCAGGTTACAATTCCTGATCCGGATAATGTCGGCATGTTCATCCCATCTAGCGCCAGTGGGGCGACCAACTGGGGTGTTGAAACGGATTTTTCAGCCCAGGTCACTGAGGAATTCCAGCTCTTTGGAAATGCAGCCTATATCGACGCGGAAATCAATGATGATCCGCAAAATGGCAATTTGGCCGGGCAGCGCTTCCGGTTGCAGCCACGCTGGGCCGCAGCCCTTGGCGCGCTCTATGAGCAAGACCTGACCGATGACGTAGCGGTTATTGGCTCGCTCACTTGGACGTTTGAGGGGCAAAAATTCTTTGAACAGCCGAATGTCGCCGGCGTTGAGGAAGACAGCTATTCGCTGGTCAATGCACGTTTGGGCCTTAAGGATACCGACGACGGATGGCAGGTTGAAGCTTTTGTGAACAACATGTTCGACAAAGAGTATTTGATTGACGGCGGTAATACCGGTGGTCTGTTCGGTCGGCCAACATTCATTCCTGGCGCACCGCGCATATATGGCATTGAGCTGACCGGACGCTTTTAAGGACCTTCAGTCCATGACATCACGCTTCACAATTGGCCGCCGTGCCATGCTTCAAGCCATGGGGCTTGGCGCGGCCGCAGCGGCGGCCGGTGCGCAGGAAGAAGTTTTAGAAGCCGCTCCCATCTTCCAGCACGGTGTTGCCAGCGGGGATCCACTCTCAGACCGCGTGATCTTGTGGACGCGAGTGTCTGTAGACGCCGCTGACGCGCCAATTCCAGTCACGTGGGAAGTCTCGGAAACAGACACGTTTGACGCGCTTGTGGCCGAAGGCAAGGGGACGGCAAGCGCGGCCCGTGATTATACCGTCAAAATCGATGTGTCCGGCCTCAAACCGGGCAAACGCTATGTCTACCGCTTCAAAGCGCTGGATCAAGTCTCCCCCGTTGGCCACACGATGACCTTGCCAGTGGGCGATGTGGAGAGCATGACCATTGCGAGCTGCTCATGCTCCAACTATCCCTATGGTTTCTTCCATGTATATCGCCAAATCGCCGCCAATGCCGATATCGATATCGTGCTGCATCTGGGCGACTATATTTATGAATATGCTAAGGGGACCTATTCGGACCCATCCGTTGAAGCCAAGGGGCGCATCGCTGACCCTGAAACGGAAATCCTGACGCTGCAAGACTATCGCAAGCGCTATGCGCTCTACCGGTCAGATCCAGACTTACAAGCAGCCCATCAAGCCCACCCCTTTGTGGCAATTTGGGATGACCATGAAATCAGCAATAATACATGGTCTGCGGGCGCAGAAAACCATCAACCCGGCACCGAAGGACTGTTTGAAGAGCGCCGGGATGCGGCCTTAAAGGCCTATGATGAGTGGATGCCAACCCGCGCGGATATGCGGCGGCCCTGGCGCAGCATCGATCTAGGCGATTTGGCCCGCCTCGTGGTGTTGGACACAAGGCTATGGGGCCGCGACAAGCAGCTGAACTACGCAACCGACTTTGACCCGCGCACCATCGCTGTGGATGTGAGCGACCAGGACAATCCAAAGCCGCTGCGCACGCCGGATGCACAAGCGACTATGGCCGCCACAAAAGTCGAGCGACTGGCGGTGCCTTTTGATATGCGCGAAAAGCCGCCAAAGCCATTGCTCGACCTGGATGTTATTCGCACTTTTGACCCCAAAGACGCACCACCTTATCTGACTTATTTGCCCGACGTCGGCGGCTTTAAGGAAAAGCTGGAGGAGCCGGCCCGGACGTTGCTGGGCGAGGAACAAGAAGCCTGGCTTGGCCCACAGCTCGAAGGCTCCAAGAAACGCGGACAGCCATGGCAAATTTTGGCCCAGCAAGTGTTAATGGCCAAGGTGTTCATCCCAAAAGACGTTGGGACCTATGCCAGTGACGAAGATAACGCGCTGAGCGAAAGTCTGCGCGCTGTTGCGCAGCTGGTGCCCTTTGGTCTGCCCCTCAATATGGACGCGTGGGACGGCTATCCGGCAGCGCGGCAACGCCTGTTTGATCAGGCCCGACAATTTGCTAAAAATCTCATCGTCTTAGCCGGCGACACGCACAATAGCTGGGTCTCCCAGCTAACGGATAAGCGCGGGCCTGTTGGCTGGGAAGTGGCAACACCGTCGGTTTCATCCCCTGGGTTCGAAGGCTATTTGCCTATCGCGCCGGAGACCGTTGAAGCGGGATTAAAGGACGCCTCACCGGATGTGAAATACATGAACGCCAAGGACCGCGGCTATGTCACCATCCGGTTGACGCGGGAGGAGGCTATTGCGCGCTACCACTATGTCTCCACGGTCAAGTCCCGCGACTTTGACGCCAAGGACGGCCCGGTCTTTCGCGTTGTTCCCGGCGGCGCCCCAGATGAAACGACCTTGGAGCCTGTGGTATGAAGTGGACACGGCGCACGGCTGTTGCTGGGCTAGGCGGTAGTCTGCTGGCCAGCAGCATAGGGTCAAAGGCAACAGCGGAGGAGGCCATGAAGCTGAAGCCGCCGCAAGAGCCCATGATCATCGCCCATCGCGGTGCCTCTGGGAAGCGCCCGGAACATACGCTCGGGGCCTACCGCTTGGGACATTCGCTCTATGCCGATGCCATTGAGCCAGACCTCGTGTTCACCAAAGACGGCCATTTGATCTGCCGCCATGACCGGTATTTGTCGACGACAACCAATGTCGCCGACCTGCCGCAATTCGCGGACCGGCGCACGACCAAGCCTGGCCGGAAAGAGGCAGATTGGTTTGCCGAAGACTTCACGCTGGAAGAGATTGGCCAGCTGCGCGCGCGAACGCCTGTCCAAGGCCGTAAAAGCGCGTTCGATGATACTTATACCATTCCGACCTTTGCTGAGGTCTTGGAAGAGGCCGAGTTTCGCTATTGGCGCCTGTTTCCAGAGATTAAGCAGCCCTCGGTGGCTGCCTCGCTGGGCTTTGATGTTTTGGCAGCGTTGCAGCCCTTCTTTGACCGCTTAAATGCAGGCAAATTGCAGACGTCTTTCATGCAGTGCTTCGAGCCTGACTTCCTGAAAAGCATGCCGAAGGTGAAGAACCTCAATAAGGTGCAGCTTCTCTATCTGCGCGGCCCGGACGATTGGCCGGATATGGCGGAGATTGCCAAATATGCCGATGCGATTGGCCCAAACAAATCCGCGCTTGTCACGCCAGACCTGAAAGATTCGGGGCTTGTGAAAGCGGCAAAAGACGCTGGGCTGAAGATCTATCCCTGGACATTCCGGTCCGATGATGTGCCTGCGCCGTTCAAAACGCCGGGGGATGAATATAAAGCAGTCTTCGATCTTGGCGTGAACGGCGTCTTCACCGACTTCCCGCTGGCAGCCTTCAACGCCCGGCGCGATTGGCTCAAGACGCTGTAATCTTCGCGCGCATTACGGCTGCATCTGGCACAGTCTGCGCTGCCAATAGGCGCTGCGTATAAGGCGATTGCGGGCTTTGCATGATCTGCTGGACAGGCCCCGTCTCAACCATATGACCGTCCTTTAGGACGGCGATGCGGTCTGCAATGGCAGCCACCACATCCAGGTCGTGGCTGATGAACAACATGGCAAGGCCGCGCTCTTCTTTGATGCGTTGTAAGAGCGCCAGGATTTGTGCTTGCGTGGTCTTATCGAGCGCGCTGAGTGCTTCATCACAGACGAGGACCTCCGGGTCCGCCGCTAAGGCTCTGGCCAAGGCTGCGCGCTGGTTTTGTCCGCCAGAGGCTTGGTGCGGGTACCGCTCTGCAATATCTGGCGACAGATTCACAGACGCAAGGAGCGCCTCAACACTGTGGTTTGTGCCGTGCAGGTCGATCATGTCTTGAATAGATCGCCCGAGGGTGCGCTGCGGGTCAAAGCTGGCAAAGGGGTCTTGGAAGACCGGCTGCACATGGCGGCGCAGCCGCCTTTGATGTTGTGGCGGAAGGGCTGTGAAATGCTGGCCTTTCCACAGAACCTCACCTTCGCTGGGCGGCGCAAGGCCAAGCATCAGGCTCGCCAGCGTTGACTTGCCTGACCCTGATTCGCCAACAATGGCCAACGTTTCGCCAGCCCGGACTTCAATGGCCGCATCGACCAGCGCCTGCTTCACGTGGGTCCGCGCGAAAGGATGGGCTTTCGGCATAGGAAAGCGCTTGGTGAGGCCGCGGCCTTCGATCAACACTGGCCCTGCTTGTGTTTGTGCTGGGACGGCCTGTTTCAGCGTCGCCGCTGCAATCAAATCACGCGTGTAAGGGTGTTGCGGCTGGCGCAGAATGGCCTCGGCAGCGCCTTGCTCAACAGCGCGTCCATTTTGCATCACCAGGATATCATCGGCCAGGCCAGCAATGACCCCCATGTCATGACTGATCAGGATCAACGACACACCGCTCGCTTTGACGGCGGCGAACTCTTTTAAAAGCGCCAGCTGCACCTCTGCATCGAGGGCGGTCGTTGGCTCGTCGGCAACAATGACCGAAGGCGTGCGCGCCAGGGCCATGGCCAGCATGGCCCGCTGGCGCATGCCGCCGGACAGGGCGTGGGGATAAGCGGCCAGCACTTGCTCCGGGTTCGAAAGGCCCGCTTGCTTCAAGAAGGCGGCCGCCGCAGTAGCATCGCGCCCGCCCATGGCTTCAAACACTTGGTCCGCAATACGCATATGGGGGCAGAAGGCCGATTGTGGGTCTTGAAACACCATGGCCAACTGGTCGCGCCGGGCAACGTCAGGCAAAGCCTCGCCATGGATGTGGACTGTGCCATCGGTCTCAGCGGTGGCAGGGAGAAGGCCCATCAAGGCCAGGCCCATCTGGCTTTTACCAGAGCCTGATTCTCCGACGACGCCAAGGCATTTGCTAGGCGGAAGGCTGAACGAAACCCCATCCACAACAGCGCTGCCAGCATAGGCAATGCGCAAGCTGTCCACTGCGAGCGTCATGTGGCGCGCTTATCCAGGCGATCCCGGGCCGCATCCCCCAGCACAGTAAGGCATACCAGCGTGACGACCATGGCGGCTGCCGGCGCGATGAGCAGCCAGGGCGCGAATTCCATATCCGCCACCCCTTGCTGGATCATGCTGCCCCAGCTGGATAGCGGTTCCTGCACGCCAAGGCCCAGAAAGGAGAGAAAACTCTCGATCATAACGGCCTGCGGCACGGACAAGGTGGCGAAAATGACCACCGGGGTCGCCAAATTGGGCACGATATGACGCCGGATGATAACGCCATCACGCAGGCCCATGGCATGCGCGGCTTTGATGAAATCCATTTGCCGCAGAGAGGCGGTTTGCCCGCGCACAATGCGCGCCATGGTCAGCCATTCGACAGCCGCGATGGCAACGAAGATAAGCCAAACCTGCCGGCCCACAATGACCATGAGGACAATTACGAAGAACATGAACGGCAGGGCATAGACCACGTCGACAAAGCGCATCATCAGCTGATCGGTGGTGCCGCCCCGATAGCCAGCAACCGCGCCATAGAAGACGCCGATCAGACTGCTGGCCAGCGTGGCGGCAAAGCCCACAGCCAAGGAAACCCGGCCTGCCTCCAATACCCTGGCCAGCACATCCCGGCCCAGCGCATCGGTGCCAAGCAGATGGCCGCTGGCAAGGGATGGCGGCGCATAGGTATCGAGCAAATCCATCTGCCCGGCAGAAAAGGGAAGGAGAAACGGCCCGACAAAACACAGGATGACCACAGCCATAAAGATCCAAAAGGCCGCGCGGGGCACTAGGCTGTGCTCCGGGTGCGCGGATCAAGGCGTTGCAAGACAAGATCAACCAGCAGATTGAAGACGATGATCATGGCCGCATAGACGATCACAACCCCCATCACCAAGGTGAAATCCCGGTTGAGAGCACCTTGCACGAAATAGCGGCCAATGCCTGGGATTTGAAAAATCGTTTCGATCACGACCGAGCCGGTGAGGACGCCTGCTGCCGAGGGGCCTAAATAGCTGACCACCGGCATGATCGCCTGCGGCAGGATATGGCGCCACAAAATCCGGGCCGGTGACACATTCTTTGCCCGCGCCGTGCGCACAAAGGGGGCGGACGTTGTGGCGAGAATACCGCCCCGGGTCAGCCGGGCGATGCTGGCGGCATAGGGGATCGACAAAGCAAAAACCGGAAGCGCCAAATGCGCCGCTGTGCCCCAGCCAGCGACCGGAAACAACCGCAGCCCAACGCCAAAGGCGAGCGCCAATAAAGGCGCGATCACAAAACTCGGCAAGGCAAGGCCCAGCGAGGCAAGCGCCATCGTCAGCCGGTCAACAACGCCGCCTTGATGCGTGGCAGCTGTGATGCCCAAGGCCATGCCCATGACAAAGGCAAGGCTGACGGCAAGCCCGCCCACCAGCAGGCTTGGCCCAAGGCCTTGCCGGATCAGCCCACTGACGGATTGGTCGCGATATTGAAAAGAGGGGCCGAAATCGCCTTGCACCACGCCTGCAAGATAGTGCCCATATTGAACGTAAACGGGCTTATCGAGCTTATAGGCGCGCTCTAAATTGGCCTTCACCTCCGCCGTCATCGCCCTTTCGCCATCAAAAGGCCCGCCAGGCGCGATGCGCATCATGAAAAACGCAAGCGTAATAATGGCAAGCATGGTCGGGATGGCCCACAGCAGGCGCGAGGCCAGCACACCTATCATGGTGCAAACCCAAGCCAGCGGCTGCGATGGGCGCTCAGCACATTTGGGCTCCAGCCGGTGACGTCGTCTGCAACGAGATATTTTGACACATAGTAGAAGATCGGCAGGATCGGGCTGTCCTCGATCAAGATCGCTTCGGCCTGCCGCATCAACGCCATGCGCGTTGGCACATCGCTTTCTGATACCGCTGCGTCCAGCAACTCATCATAGCGCGGGTTTCGATAGCGTGGATAGTTGAGCCCTTTGCTGGCACTTGCGAAGACAAACAAGAAGTTTTCCGGCGCAGCATAATCCGCCGCCCACCCCGCTCTGCCCAGCACATAGTCGCCCGAGCGCAGGGCAGCATAATGCACCGCAGTCTCGCTGTTGAACAAGACGAGATCGACGCCAAGTTCCGCCCACATTTGGCCGATCGCCAAGGCAATGCGTTGATAGGTGTCAGACGTGTTATAGCGATGGACCACTTCGAGCCGTGACGCAGGCGTAATGCCGACCGCCTCTAATAGACGCTTCGCCTCAGTGCGCCGGGCTTCCAACGGCCAAGACGCCCAATCAGGCAAATGAGCTGGGCCATAGCTTCCTGTATCTGGCGGAACCATGGCATAAGCGGGCGCATTGCCAGTGCGCATGATGGATTTGATGATGGCTTCCCGGTCCACACTCATCGAAAGGGCGCGGCGGACAGCGGGACTATCGAAGGGCGGCTTGGTGGTATTAAAAACCCAATAAAAGGTCGTCAAATAAGGGCCGATATGGACCTGGTCGCCCAGCTGCTGCTCCAGCACCGCCGCCATGGTTCCCGGAAAATCTGGAACAATATCAACCTCGCCAGCGCGAAACTGACGCACAGCTGCCATTTCATCGCTAATGGGAACATAGGTGACGCGGTCCAGCGCTACGCTGTCAGCGGCATGAAAGCGCCGGTTCTTGACCATCTCCATGGAGGCTTGGCGCCGCCAGCTGCTTAAGGTGTAAGCCCCATTTCCGATGAGCGTTCCAGGCCGGCTCCACGCATCACCATGTTTGGCAATGACATGCCGCGGTACAGGCACCAAAGCGGCATAGGCGAGCATGTTAAGCAGTGCTGGTTCTGGCCGGATCAGCTGTATCTCTAGCGTTTGACTATCAAGGGCGGTGACGCCAAGCCTTTCCGCGGGCGCCTCGCCTTTTAAGATGGCCCGCGCGCCGACCCAGCCGTTCACCAAGTTGGCGTAGGGCGCAGCCGTTGCAGGCAGCACCAAGCGGCGGAAAGAATAGACAAAATCCTCCGCCGACAGGGGCGTTGCGTCCGACCAGACCAAATCAGGTCGCAAGATAAAGACCCATGTCAGGCCATCATCGCTGACCGACCAAGACTGGGCTTGCCCCGGGATGGGCCTGCCGGATACGTCTAGATCGATGAGGCCCTGAAAAAGATCCCCCACCACACGCCCATCCGTCACAATGCTGACCTTATGAGGGTCAAGCGTGCGCACCTCATCATCGTTCACACGCACGATATGAGTTTTGTCCTCACGCGCTGGTCGATCAATCGGCCCACCACACCCGCTGAAAAAGATTGCAAAACAAATGAGGAGCGGCCGCATCGGCTTACCGTTGCATAGCGCGCTTCCAGTGAAAAGCCCCGCGAGAGAAACGCGCCAAATGGCCATTGATCGAGAAACCCGAACACTGTGTTCGTTGTTTCCAATTATACTCACGGATGCATCACATAAAGGTGATTGTTCAGTGATTGAGAACAGAATTATATGATCTTCACGGCTTCTGAAACGGGCAGCACCGGTCTACATCAAAGCCCAACGACGACACAGCCAGCGAGCAAGACGCTGGAAGCCAATAGGAGACGACCCATGGCATCTGCAAACACCGCTTTCACCAACAGTGTTGCTACACTGGTCCGTGACAACGTTCTTCGCGTCGGACTTGTTTTGGTTGGCATGACCATGTTCATCGCAGTCGCGGAAGCAAAAACGCCGGTGAACCAGCTTGACCTTACCAACCTTCCAGAGCTGGTGAGCCAAGTGGCCAATCAGAGCGCCAAAATCGAAGAAGGTCCGATTGGCCGCCCTTATATTGCACGGCAATATCTGGCCAGTGACGACTATGCTGCAACGGTCTCACCCAACAATCTGGTGAATTCTCCGGCCGCACGGTTCTTAGCAGAGCGCCTGAACTAGGCTTACCCACAAGAGCTTCCTTTTTCCTCCCTGACCTGTCCTCTTTGGACGCCCGCCAGACCTTCGGACTTTATGCCGAAACTGGTGGGCTTTTTTTTGCACCGGCCCCCCCTGGCCGCCTTTGCAGCCAACTTGGGCGTTTTGCCGTGGCCAAACCGCCTCAAACACGCTAACAGGCCTGCCATTCGGCTTTTAGCCATTCAAAATTAAGTACGCAGAGAAAGGAGCCAGTCTCCCATGGCTGATGAGACACCCGCTTCAAACGACCAAAATACGCCTCCCACAAATGGAGATGGTAGTGCGCCGCGCCTGCCTATGTTTTTCAACACCGTGGAGCCATTGAACCACCGCGATCATAGCGACCTGTGTTTGGCAGATACGCCCAATTTCGAGTTTGCGAAGGAAGCGCATCTTGTGCCGTTGCTGGCAGAGGAATTTCCCATTGCGCAGCGGTTTTTCCCCGTTGTGTTTGATAGCCAAGGCATTGGCCAGCCCATCGCAATCATGGGCCTGCGCCAAGGCATCAACAGCTATGTGGAAGATGACGGCGGCTGGAAGAAGGAGGTGTATATTCCCGCGTATATCCGTCGCTACCCGTTCATGCTGGCCCGTTTACGCGATGGCGATGAAAAACTGAGCCTCTGCATAGACCCAACAGCAAAAATCGTTCAAAAAGCAGGTAGCCGGAAGCTGTTCGACGGCGAAGAAGGCAGCCAGCTCACCAAAGATATTCTCACCTTCTGTGAGCGCTATGAGCGCGGCGTTGCCCAAACCCGGCTGTTTTGCGAAAAGCTGAATGAACTTGAGCTGCTCCGCGAGGGGGAAGCGGTGGTGCAAAACGGCGATAAGCCAACGCGCTTTTCCGGTTTCCGCATTATCGATGAAAACAAGCTCAGAGAGTTAAAGCAGAAAGCCGTTTCGGAGATGAATCAAAACGGCACGCTTGCCGTCATTCACGCGCACCTCTTCAGCTTATCCTAGTTCCAAACCATGGAGCCCAACGAGCTAGGGATTGGCGCAGACGCAGCCCCTGCTGCGAGCTAGGCCACAAAATTTAGGCTAAGACAGTCAAGGCACAGTCAAGACAGGGCGGCACTGACCGCCTTGCGCAACTGGTCCAGGTTAAACGGCTTTAAAAGAACGTCCTCAATCAAGGCATCGAGATTGTGGGCGCGTTCTTTTTGGCCGGAGTAGCCCGTCATCATCAAAATCGGCATATGAGGGTGAAGCTCCGCCGCTTGCAGGGCAAGGGCAATACCGTCCATGACGGGCATCATGATGTCCGTGAGCAGCAGGTCATAGCCGCGCTGCTGCAGTTCTTCTAGCGCCGCGCCGCCATCACTGGCGGTCTCCACGCTATAGCCATGCGCTTCTAAAGCGCGGCTAACAAAGTCCCGCACGGCCGGGTCATCTTCGGCAACAAGAATATTTGCCATGGTCTAGAGCACTTTCAGCATAAGTGGGCGTCGGTTATGCGCCCGCAAAGTGCGGCAAAGGAAAAACTCTAGCGCCATCTCATATCCACCCAGACTATGAGACGGCGCTAGCGCGAGTTTTGGTAGGAATCGCTTTGGCCTGCCGCGCCGCTAGATGCAGCGTTTTCAGCAAAGCTAAGCTCCATTTCAACCGCCTCTTGCGGCATGTCCACAATTTCAGTGGCGAAGGCAATGCGCTCACCCGGCTTTAAGACATCGGTGTCAGCAGAGAAAACCCAGCGGTAGAGCTCATTGTTGTCCCGGTCTAACAATTTGCCCTCCAGCACAGGGAGCTTGACCGGCGCGTTGGCAGTGTTGGTGATAGTGCCTGTGACTTCTTGCACAATCATGCCGTCGCGCAAGTCAGCCGGCGGCGGCGGCGGCGTTTCTAGTCTGAGATACCGCGCCACATTATATTCAATGATCTCCGGCTCAATTTCCAGCCCGATAGCGGCATAAAGCGGTTTCGTGGACGGTATTTTCGATGCAATGGTTTCGCGCGCGAAAATAAGCCCGCTAAAGGTCGATGCAACCAGCGCGAAAAGGACAGCCCAACCGGCCGCCACCAGCCAAGGCGAGCGTTCTTTATACACCGCCGGTACCTGAGAGCGTCGTGGTCTATCCGCTTTGCCCCAAGGCAGGTCGGGAAAGGTTTCGTCTTCTTGCGGCTCAGGCGCGTCATCCGAGGCGGGCTCAGGTTGCACCTGCGGGTCGTCAAACCCGGGTGTATCCGCCTCCGATGAAATATCCTCGTCCACAGCGGCCGCGTCAGACATGGCGCTGTCATCAGGCTCTGGGGTTGGCTCTGGTTCCGTGAAGGGGCCTGGCGCGGCCGCATCAGCAACAGCTTCGCCGCTTCGCCGAAAAATCTGCTTTCGATCTTCTTGCTGGGCTGCAGCCACATCAGCTTCACCAGACAGAACGGCTTCGTCCGAGGGCGCTTGAAACCACACATATTTGCAGCGCGCACAGCGAACCCGGCGGCCCCTGGGCTCCAATTGCTTGGGGTCGACGACAAATCGGCTAGAACAGTTTTCACATGTGACGATCAAAAAAAGCCGCTCCGCTTTTCCTACCTGCAGTGCTTTTGACCGGTTTTCGAAAATGTTGCAAGCAGGCTGCGCGCGAATTGCATGCCGCGCGAGCATGGGCGATTGCCACCTTACCCCTTTATTTGCCGCTTCAAAGCACTACAGTGATGGGCCAAACACCATCCGGCGCTTTGGGGAGAAAGTCGTGTCCACCTTATCGGCAAATGCTGTGACCCCGACACTGGAAAGCGTGGGCCAGGCGAATCGTGTGCGCTTTGAAAATGTTGGCATGCGCTATGGCCTGGGGAAGGAAGTTCTGCGCAACATCACCTTTCAACTCGAGCCAGGCAGCTTTCATTTCTTGACCGGACCGAGCGGCGCGGGGAAGACATCGCTGCTCAAGCTTTTATACCTCGCCCATCGGCCCTCTCGTGGCATCATTGAGATTTTCGGCCAAGATGCCGCCAATATGGCGCGGCGACGGCTGCCCGCACTGCGGCGGCGCATTGGCGTCGTGTTTCAAGACTTTCGCTTATTGGATCATTTGAGCGCCTTAGAAAATGTGGCGCTGCCGCTGCGGCTTGCCGGCGGTAAAGACGCACAAATTCGCGACCATGTGCGCGAGCTGCTCACGTGGGTGGGCTTGGCAGACCGCATGGATGCCACCCCGCCAACGCTGTCCGGCGGAGAGCAGCAGCGCGTTGCCATTGCCCGGGCTGTGATCGGGCGGCCAGACATGTTGATTGCCGATGAACCGACCGGCAATGTGGACCCGCAAATGTCGCGGCGCTTGCTGCATCTCTTTGCTGAGCTCAACAAAATCGGCACGACTGTGGTAATTGCAACACATGAGACAGGGCTATTGGAGCGCGTATCGGCCAATATCCTGCATCTGGAAGATGGCGAGCTTGTTCCATCGCCGTATCAAGGTGGCGTGGCTTGATCCTTCCAATACTCAAGCCACAATTTAACATCCTGCCCGATGGCGCGCGGGCGGGCGGGCTTCTGCCGGTTATTATCGCCGTGATGATGTATATGAGCGCGCTATCGCTGTTTGCGGCGCTATCGCTGCAATTGGGGATTGGCACCTGGAGCCGCAATCTTGATCGCTCTTTCACCATCCAAATCCCGGCAGATGCCTATGACCCAGGAACATTAGAAGATGAAATAGCCAAGGCTCTCAAGCCGCTATTGGACACAACCACTGGTGTGGCGAGCTATGAGATTCTCTCCACAGCCGATAACAAAGCGCTGCTGGAGACGTGGCTCGGAAAAGGCAATGTGACTGATGATTTGCCAGTCCCAGCGCTGATCGACGTAAAAGTGAGCGATGGCAGCGCGATTGATGCGGCAACGCTCGAAGCAGCGCTTAAGACGTTTAAGGACGCTCGGGTAGATGGCGCTGGCACCTGGCTGTCGCAACTGCGCCGACCAGCGCTGGCCTTGATTGCCAATGCATATTTTATCCTGGCAGTTGTCTTGATAGCAGCAGTGGCGGTCGTGGTGTTTGGAACGCGCGCGCAATTGGCAGCGCACCGACCGACAATCCAAATCGTCCATCATATGGGCGCTGAAGACACGGTCATTGCCAAGGAATTCCAATATAGCTTTATGCGCCTGGGGCTGATCGGCGGCGCGGCGGGCACAGTGGGCGCCTTGCTGACGCTTGTTGTGCTTGGGATGACGCTGGATGGCAATGAGGACGGCCTGCTGAGCATCATGCGCAGCACTGGCTGGGCGATGGCGGCGATCCTGCCCTTGCCTGTACTGGCCGCGATCCTCACGCTGATAACGGCGCGCATGACTGTTTTTCACGCCCTGCGGCAAATCCCATGACGCTGGCAGTCCGGATTGGCGTGGGTCTCATCGCCCTGCTGCTAGGCGCTTTCCTGGTATTCAATGCGCGCCAAGACAGCTTTTCCAAGACCTCAGAGGCAGTACTGGCCTCAGCCATCACGAGGGCCAATACAATTGTCTTAACAGGCGATGCAGGCCGGCTGGAAGAGGCGCTCAACCTATTGGCCGATAAACGCACCAGCCATGTTTTTATCTCCGGCCTCGGCGAAGGCTTTAAGCCGAGCAATTTGCCGCAGATTGACGGGCTGAGCGAAACCGATGTGATGTGCTGCATCACCTTAGGCTATGAAGCGCGCGAGACCATTGGAAACGCGCTGGAAGCGGCCGAATGGCTTAAGACCCGCCCTATGAAAGAGGCTTTTGTGTTGACATCAGCCTATCATATGCCCCGCGCTCTGGCAGAGTTATCGGCCGTTATGCCAGAGGCCAGCTTGGTGACAATTACAGTGCCGCAACCACATGGCCCAATGCTGCAACTGCGCGAGTTCACGAAATATAGCCTCGCCCTTATCCGGTTGTTTTTTGCCCGCCTTTTTGCATGACCTCTTGCCTGTCATGACCACTTTGCGCTCCGCTCTGTTTAACCTGCTGTTCTTTTCAGGCACGCTTGTCCTGGCGCTCCTCTCGTTGCCGACGCTTTTGTTGCCCAAGGACTATCTGTTCGTGTCCTATCGGCTATGGGCGCGCATGACAGCGTCCCTCTTAAAGCACATCTGCGGGATCACCTGGCGCGTGACCGGAGACATACCACCGGAAGGCGGCGGTTATATCACAGCTGGCAAACACCAAAGTGCGTGGGAAACCATCTTGTTATCGCTGGTTCTGGATCGCCCAGCTTTTGTATTAAAAAAAGAGCTCAACTGGCTGCCGCTGATTGGCTGGTATATCTGGAAACTCGATATGATCCCCATTGACCGCTCAGCGGGTTCGGCCGCACTGCGCGCCATGCTAGGCGCCGCGCGCCAAGCGGCGAAAGATGGTCGCCCTATCGTGATCTTTCCCGAAGGAACACGTGTCGCCCCCGGCACAAGCAAGCCCTACCAGCCGGGCGTGGCGGCGCTTTATCGCCAACTTGATATGCCCATCCATCCTTTTGCGCTGAACAGCGGCCAAGTCTGGCCGCGCAAATCTTGGCGCAAATATCCCGGCGCCATTGAGGTTCGATTTCTGCCGCAAATACCGCCAGGCCTGAAAAAAGCCGAGCTGCTGGAGACACTCAAAAGCACCATTGAGCCTGCCAGCGATGCGCTACTGTCAACGCAGCAGAACAACCCTGTGGAGAAGGCCTAGGACAGATGCGGGAAAAACTGAGGAGAACAAAACAGGAAAATTTCCCTTGCAAACGGCGTTGGTTTTGCACAGCATTCTGGGCGTGAGTCGGCACAGCCCAATATGGGCTCAGGCTCAACACCACGACCAAATGAGGCGCATTAACATGGCCACGAGCGCGGCAATTTCGCAGCAAATCTGGGATATGAAATATCGGCTGAAAACCACGGATGGTGAAGCGGTCGATAAAACCATTGAGGACAGCTGGCGCCGAGTGGCCGATGCGCTTGCCGCCTGCGAAGCGCCGGTCAGCCAGCAGGCTTGGGCCGATACGTTTTATGAAGCGCTGAAAGACTATAAATATTTGCCCGCCGGCCGCATTCTTGCAGGGGCAGGAACGGGGCGGGACGTCACGCTGTTCAATTGCTTTGTGATGGGCTGCGTGCCCGATTCGCTGGACGGCATCTTTAGCAATCTAAAGGAAGCCGCGCTGACCATGCAGCAAGGCGGCGGCATCGGATATGACTTTTCCACCATCCGGCCAAAAGGGGCCCTGGTCAAAGGTGTGGGCGCGGACGCCTCTGGGCCACTCAGCTTCATGGATGTCTGGGATTCCATGTGCCGTACCATCATGTCAGCAGGCTATCGCCGCGGCGCCATGATGGCCACCATGCGCTGCGATCACACCGACATTGAAGACTTCAACAAAGCCAAACGGGACCCTGGGCGACTGCGCATGTTCAATCTGACCGTACTGGTGACAGATAGCTTCATGAAAGCCGTAGAAGAGGACCAGCCTTGGGACCTGGTGTTTGATGGAACCGTGTTCAAAACCCTGGCTGCCCGGGATCTTTGGGACACGATCATGCGCTCGACTTATGCCTATGCAGAGCCAGGTGTGATTTTCATCGACCGCATCAATGCGCGCAACAACCTGGCCTATTGTGAGGAGATTTTCGCCACCAATCCCTGCGGCGAACAGCCCCTCCCGCCTTATGGCGCCTGCCTGCTGGGGTCCGTTAATTTAGCTAGGTTTATCACCCAGCCTTTTGAGGAAGACGCCGCGCTTGATGAAGCAGCCCTCAAACAAACCATCCACACAGCCGTGCGCATGATGGATAATGTCGTCGATGTCTCGCAGTTTCCACTCGATGAACAGCGCCAGGAAGCCAAGGCGAAACGGCGCATCGGGCTTGGCGTTACTGGCCTGGCTGACGCCCTTATCATGGTGGGGCAGCGCTATGGCGGGGCACGGTCCCTAAAGACGATTGATCATTGGCTCGGCCTATTGCAGCGCGAAGCCTATTTAGCTTCCGTTGACCTGGCGAAAGAGAAAGGTGCCTTCCCGCTATTTGACCGCGATCAGTATTTGGCATCGCCGACGATTAAGGCGCTGGATGAGGATGTGCAAACCGCCATTGCAGAACATGGTATTCGCAACGCGCTTGTGACGTCCGTCGCGCCAACCGGCACCATTTCGCTCTTCGCGGACAATGTGTCGTCCGGCCTCGAGCCAGTGTTCTCCTTCACCTATACGCGCAAGGTATTGATGCCAGACAATACCCGAAAAGAAGAAACCGTAAGCGATTACGCCTATCGCAAGTTCCGCGAGAAATTCGGCGAGGATGCGCCGCTCCCAGACTATTTTGTTACCGCGCAAACCCTGAGCCCCATGGACCATGTAAAGGTTCAAGCCGTTGTTCAGCGCCATATTGATTCATCGATTTCCAAGACCATCAATTGCCCCGAAGACATCAGTTTTGAGGACTTTAAGGACGTTTATGCTGAGGCTTACCGGTCCGGCTGCAAAGGCTGCACCACCTATCGGCCCAATGACGTCACTGGCTCTGTTTTAGAAACCAAAGACGAGCAGGGAAAAGAAGAGCCGCAATTGCCGCTTGCTGAGAGCCCCGCGGCCACGGCAAAGCCAAAAGATGTCTATGAAGCGGGCGGCATTGTCTACATGACCCAGCCGCTTGACCGGCCGGAGGTATTGCCAGGCAAAACGTACAAGGTGCGCTGGCCGGCCTCTGACCATGCCATGTACATCACCTTGAATGACGTCATCCAAGATGGGCGCCGACGCCCTTTTGAAGTGTTCATCAACTCAAAAAGCATGGAACATTATGCTTGGACTGTCGCTTTAACGCGGATGATCTCAGCCGTGTTCCGCCGTGGCGGCGATGTAAGCTTTGTCGTTGAAGAGCTAAAAGCCGTGTTCGACCCGCGCGGGGGCTATTGGGTACAAGGGCGCTATGTCCCGTCCTTGCTGGCCAGTATTGGCGATGTCATTGAACAGCATCTGATCGACATCGGTTTCATGGAAGCACCCGATGACGGCCTAGCCCTAGATGCACAAGAAAAAGTGCGCAAGGCGGTGGGCACCAATGATGATGGCGCGCCAGCGCATGCGGGCGCAGCCAGTTGCCCCAAATGCGGGGCGCCAGCGCTCATCAAGCAGGAAGGCTGTGACACCTGTATCAGCTGCGGCTATTCAAAATGCGGCTAGGCCTCAGCAAACTGGCCGTATCGAGCTAGAAAAGCCGGCGATCAAAGCTGATTGATTTCACCAGCGCAAAGACTGGCTTACCTGGGGCGAGCTGCAGTGCTGTAATAGCCGCCACCGTGAGCCGCGCCATCAAAGTCGCTGTGCCAAACTGCATACGTACCTCGGCAAAGGCGGACCCTTCCACCCGCTCTATGGAGACAATGGTGGCTGGCAGGCAGTTGCGGATGGAAATATCAGCTGGACGGGACAAGGCGACGGCCACATCGCGCGCCCGCAGTCTAACCCGCACAGTAGCGCCGACCTCAAGCCTGTCCAGCATCGGCATAACGAGCGTCTCGCCCGATATGCTGAGAGAGGTCAGCATCATCTCTGGATCATGCGCGGCGACGCGGGCTTCCAATATACTGCCTGCTTCAAACGCGCCCACGGCCGCGGCTTGATCAATCTGGTCGAAGACATCCACCGTTGGGCCATGAGCCAACACTGTATGCCCCGAAAGCAGCATGGTGCGATCGGCAATGCGGATGATTTCTTCGACGATATGACTGACAAAGATGGCGGTCAGCCCAAAGCGTCGACACACGGCTTCTATGGCTGACAGCGTGCTGAGGGCGCGGGGGCGATCAAGGCCAGACAAGGGTTCATCCAACAACAAGAGACGGGGCCGCCGCGCCAAGGCCCGGGCCAGGCTGACACGCTGCGCTTCTCCGCCAGACAGCGTGGTCGGTTTCCTGGGCAACAGCGCCGCAAGATCAAATATATCGATTGCCTCTTCCAGGCTGAGGCCTGCGCCGCCACCGCGCCGCGCGGCATAGGCCAAATTGCCTTGAACCGTCAGATGCGGAAATAGCGCTGGCTGCTGCGGCACAAAGCCAATTGACCTGGCATGGGCTGGCGTAGCGGCGCGGCCAGCATGCTCTTGCCAAACGGAGGGCCCGAATTGGATAGACCCCGTTGCCCGCCCAGTATCACGCCCATCAAGTCCAGCGATGGAGCGCAGGAGACGGCTTTTGCCGCTGCCGGACGGACCGAAAATC
>ERZ1740067.421-NODE-421-length-34488-cov-7.214997_pt1 | contig 34488 bp, 13 predicted proteins | sample MGYA00581736_ERZ1740067 | MGnify/ENA primary metagenome ERZ1740067 (study PRJEB43018, sample SAMN04849236) | marine metagenome | isolation source: floating plastic debris | place: Pacific Ocean | collected 2008-08-27 | study: EMG produced TPA metagenomics assembly... | reverse complement strand
GTTGTAGAAGCCTTAGTTGTTTTCTTAGCTGCTGCTGTCTTAGTTGTTTTCTTGGCTGTTGTAGACTTAGCCTTCGTCCCCGTTGATTTAGTCGTTTTCTTTGTGGTGGTTGCTTTTTTCGTTGTACTCTTCTTCGCCGTGGACTTCTTTGCGGTAGACTTCTTGGCCGTAGACTTCTTAGTTGTTGCTTTCTTCTTTGTGGTCTTTTTCTTCTTAACTTCGCCGCCTTTCTCTTTTAGCAGCGCAACTGCCTCTTCGAGGGTCACCTCTTCTGGCTTTTTCCCTTCCGGCACAGACACGTTCACCTTGCCATGCTTAATGTACGGACCATATGGCCCGTCATACACATTAATCGGTTCCTCATCAACCGGATGCTTACCAATTGCGTGAATGGGTGTCGCCGCCTTTCTCCCGCGAGTGGCTTTCGGCTGCGCCAAAATTTCTAACGCTCTATCCAGCTCAATGGTGAGCATATTGTCATCACCCTTGAGTGAACGATAATCGTCCTTACCGTCTTCTTTGCCCTTGGTGTGAACAATGTAAGGACCAAACCGACCAAGATTCGACTTGATAGTGTTACCTGTCACAGGATGAACGCCCAGTAGTCGAGGCAAGGAAAGTAGCTGAACAGCCAATTCTGAGGTTACGTCTTCTGGCTTTACACCCTTAGGCAAAGACGTGCGCTTGGGCTTTTTGTTGTCTTCAGTGACATCGCCCAGCTGCACATACGGGCCATATCGACCAATGAGCAAATACATTGGTTCTCCCGTTTCAGGGTGAAGGTCGATCTTTTCTGGTCCTTCAGACTTTTGCTTGAGTAGGACTTCTACCTGCTCATCGTTGAGATCCGCTGGACTTACGCCATCAGGGATCGAAGCCCTAACGGTTTCTTCTTCTTTTTCGAGCTCCACGTAAGCGCCGTACTTGCCAATGCGAACTTTGGCTGACAAATCGTCAAGATCAACCGTGCGCGCCTCTGTGGGATCGATGTTGCCTTGCCGCTGCTCTACCTGGCTCGCAAGCCCCTCATCACCACCATAAAATGCCTTCAGGTAGGGGAGCCATTCCGCCGCGCCCATCGAAATTTCGTCGAGCGTTTGCTCCATCTTGGCTGTGAAATGTACATCTACCAAGTCGGGGAAGTTCTTTTCCAATAGCTCGGTAACGGCAAATGCGGTAAAGGTGGGCACCAGACTGTTGCCAATGAGTTCCGCGTAGCGACGAGCAACTACTGTGCTGATGACTGTGGCGTAGGGACTGGGGCGCCCGATGCCTTCTTTCTCCAGCATTTTCACGAGAGACGCTTCTGTGTAGCGAGCCGGTGGCTGCGTTTCGTGGCCAATCGCATCAAGGTTAGCGCAGTTAAGCGCATCGCCCTTTTTCACATTGGGTAGTACAACTTCCCGATCCTCAAGGGCAGCGTCTGGGTTGTCTGAGCCTTCTACATAGGCGCGGAAGAATCCAGGGAAATCAATGCGCTTGCCGGTGGCTTTAAAGATTGCGTCGTCTACCTCTATCTGCATGGTGATGTTGGTTTGGCGGGCGTCGGCCATTTGGGTGGCGACGGTGCGCTTCCAGATCAAATCGTACAGCTTGAGTTCGCGCTCTTTGAGTGGAGTGTCCTGCGGTGTGCGGAAGACCTCACCGGAAGGACGAATCGCTTCGTGGGCTTCCTGTGCGCCTTTGCTCTTAGTTGAAAATTGGCGTGGTTTGGGGCTGAGGTAGTCTTTGCCGTACTTATTTTCTACACAGCTGCGGGCGGCTGCGATCGCCTGCTTGCTCAAGCTTGTAGAGTCAGTACGCATGTAGGTAATAAAGCCTTTTTCGTACAGACCCTGAGCTGTACGCATCGTATCGCGAGCAGACAAACCCAGCTTGCGGTTAGCTTCCTGCTGCAGTGTAGAAGTTGTAAAAGGCGGCGCAGGCTTGCGCGTGTTGGGTCGCTCTTCCAGGCTGGATACTGTCCATGCACTGCTTTCTAATCGTGTGCGTAGCGTATTAGCTTCTTCTTCATTTAGCAGTAAAACGTTACGACCAGCTTTGACCTTACCGGTGGACTCGTCAAAATCACTGCCGTTGGCGACGCGAGTGCCACCCACCGAAACGAGCTTGGCATCAAAAGGATTGCTTTTCTCTTTTAGTAATGCCGCTTTTAAATCCCAATATGAGCCGCGGCGGAAAGCACGCCTTGCCCGCTCACGCTCTACTAGTAAACGGACAGAGACCGACTGAACGCGTCCCGCCGAAAGACCAAAGGCAATTTTTTTCCACAGCAGCGGTGAAACCGTATAGCCTACTAGTCGATCTAAAATGCGACGAGTTTCCTGTGCATGAACGAGCTTGTCATCGATGTCACGGCAGTTAGTCAACGCGTCTTGAATCGCCTCTTTGGTGATTTCGTGAAAGACCATGCGCTTGGTTGGCACCTTGGGCTTTAGCACCTGGAGTAAATGCCAACTAATGCTCTCCCCCTCACGGTCTTCGTCAGTCGCCAGAATCAGCTCATCTGCGCCTTTCAGCGCGTCCTTGAGGGTTTTAACAACCTTTTTTTTGTCAGAGGGGACAATGTAGAGCGGTTCGAAGTCTGCCTCGGTGTTAACGCCGATTTGAGCCCACTTTTCTTTTTTGACCTTCGCTGGAATTTCCTTGGCCGATTTGGGCAAGTCGCGGACGTGCCCCATCGAGGCCTCTACTTTATAGCCCTTGGGCAAGTAGTTGCGGATGGTTTTAGCTTTGGTGGGGGACTCAACAATAACAAGCGTAGACATACGACCTATGCGTTCTCAACTGAGGTGGACGGCGGTTAATTGTACGTAAGATGAGCAATTCAGCTGGCTAAAGCATTCCCAAAAGCTCGCCTGTAGGGTCACATTGCGAGAGCCGCCTCTTATATATAGCGATAGATCAAAATGGTTCAATCCGTCTACCCTGATTTTTTGGACATTCCTTTTTGAGCTATCCGCTTTTCTCCTGATCGATACCCTTTTAGGGCCGATTTGACGGGCTAGCCTGACTTTTCGAACGAGCCCTATTTTTCTTTGTAACGCTCCTGTAAGAAGTCTGTCTATTAAGTTTTGGTGTAATCACCGAATCACCCTCATAATGCAGCCGGCCCAACCGCAATCAACGCAACGCTTTCACACCTCCGACCTTTTTTTAGAAAATACTATTAATATCTGTGGCCTGTGATATTTCTGAGCGTGTTTTGGCGTCAGGGTGTGTGGGCTTCTACGCCTTACTTCTATTCCTTGAGGATAGAAATTCTACAAAAAACTTGGTTTGAGAGTAGGGGAATCGGAAGATCCAAGGTAAGATTTCAAATGGAAAACGTTATCTGGCCGACTTGCTGGGCCATACTCGATGGACTTTGCCAATATTGCCGCTCAGCTAAATGCAGGCATTATCTTGCCAGAAGGAATCGTGATAATCACGATCATGGCAATTATCGTAACTGACATTGTTGGGGGGCGCAGCGTCACGAAGTGGCTCCCTTACTTAGCTATCTCTGGTCTGCTCATAGCGGTTGGAGATCTTTTTTTGCAGTGGGGCGCGGCCGAGCCCATTGCCTTTCTGGGCAGCTTTAATGGTGACGATTTAAGCATTGTTTTTAGGGGCATTATTGCGCTTTCGACCGCTGTGACGATACCGATGTGTATTCGTTACGTAGAGCGCTCAGGGACGGCGCTAGCTGAGTTTTTGGCCATTTTGCTCACGGCAACGCTGGGGGGGATGTTTCTCTCCGGTGCAGATGAGCTGATTACAGTATTTGTGTCGCTAGAGACGCTGAGTATTTCGTCCTATCTGCTCACGGGCTACATGAAGCGCGATCCCCGTTCCAATGAGGCGGCGCTGAAGTATTTGCTTATTGGTGCGGCCAGCGCGGCTATTTTTCTATACGGGATGTCGCTACTGTACGGGCTCTCCGGTGGTGAAACGAACTTGAGTGCGATCGCAGATCAGCTCGCCCTTAGCAACGATGAAGCCCCCATCGGATTGATAGTCGCCCTTGTATTTGTCATTGCTGGTATTGCCTTCAAGGTCGCAGCAGTTCCCTTCCACCAGTGGACTCCCGATGTGTACGAAGGGTCACCCACACCAGTGGTCGCCTTCCTTTCAGTCGGCTCAAAAACCGCAGGCTTTGCTCTCGCTATGCGATTGTTACTCACCGCCTTTCCGATGGTGGCTGAGCAATGGCGTTTTGTGTTCGCAGCGCTAGCCATCCTTAGCATGGTTCTGGGTAACGTTGTTGCCCTTGCCCAAACCAGCATGAAGCGGCTGCTGGCCTACTCCTCGATTGGTCAGGCAGGGATCGTCATGATTGGCTTTATCATCGGCACCGATGCAGGCTACTCCAGCGTTATCTTTTACCTGTTTATCTACCTGTTTATGAACCTGGGCGCATTTACCTGCGTCATTTTGTTCACCTTGCGCACAGGCACCGACCAGATCAGTGCCTACAGCGGTCTATACCAGAAGGATCCCCTGCTTACCCTTTGCCTCAGTATTTGCTTGCTTTCCTTAGGCGGCATTCCACCGCTGTCTGGTTTCTTCGGCAAAATCTATGTCTTCTGGGCAGGCTGGCAAGCAGGCGCTTACACGTTGGTGTTGGTGGGTCTTATCACCAGTGTGATCTCCATTTACTACTACATCCGCGTGGTGAAGATGATGGTGGTAAAAGAACCTCAGGAAATGTCCGAGGTGGTAAAAGCCTATGCCAGCAACGACTGGACACTGCCTGGCATGAAGCCACTGCAAATTAGCCTTGTGCTAGCGGTTGTCGTGACAGCCCTGTCTGGTGTGCTAGCAAATCCGTTGCTGACACTGGCCAATAGCTCTGTTGCCCGTACACCCTTGCTACAGCGCTCCGTGCTTGCTCGTTCTGCTGAACTTGCTGTCGTTGACCAGACATCACCTTTATCGTCGCCTTCAGTTCAGGTTGCAAAGGCAGCTTCGCAGACAGAATAGGCTACAGATTGCTTTATTGACTGACTATTTGCGGCTTCTTCTAAGCCATCAGGGCGTATTCCAAATCGTCCTGGTGGCTTCGTTGTTTTGCCAGGATATTCTTCACGTGCTTTTTCACCGTGTCTACGCTAATCCACAGCGATGCAGAAATTTCCTTATAGGAAAGATCTCTCAGGCGCATTTGCCAAATTTCTGTCTCGCGCTCGGTAAGGCCGTAGAGGGCCGCATCAGAAAGAGCCTTATTTCGAATTGTTTGCTGTCGATCTTCCAAAACGATTAGCAGAGAAGGCTCCTTGCCGATGGTGATGTTTTGGACTCGAATACGCACTGGTCCGATATTCGGCAGAATAATGTCGGCATCAATCCCTATTTTGTTGAAGGAGAGAACGTCCTTATTTTTAAGTGCGGACTGGCACACGTGCCAAATTTCGGCAGGGAGCTGCTCGTCTTGATCCTCTATGGAATTGCAGAGCAAATTGCAGATGCGCTCGGCTGGCAAGTTAATTTGACGAATTTTTCCTGTTTGGTTGGCAATGATGAAGCCATCTTGCAAATTACCTAGCACAGCTCGAAGAATACCAATGTGGCTAGTCTGTTGAATGCCTGTAAGATTTGTAGTTGTATCTACGGCATCAACGACTGATAGAGAGGCTGCTTGAGGCAGAGCAGTTTTCATTTTTGAGTCCTTATAGAGTCCACAAATGTGCTGTATGTGGACCTATCAGGGGAACATGGGGAAGTTCTGCGCAAATGCAGATATGTAAGGTATCGTTACGCCGAACTTAGTTATTGCGCCAAACCTCTAGGAGGTCGGTGGCTCTTTGTGCCCCGGTGCCGTCTTCCTGTCGTTCGTAGAGGCGCAGTGACTGCTCTAAGGTGGCTATGGCCGCGCGACTGTTCCCTTGTCCCCAGAGCGCAAGTCCTAGGTTGTAGCGAACGCCTGCATCGTCTGGGAAGTCACGGATGAGCTGTCGGTATGCCAATACCGCGCGTAGATACTGGCCTCTTTCGAGCAGAATTGCCCCCAGGGCTGCTTGGGCAGGGGAGAGAGTCGGATTAGATTCTACAGCCTGTTCAAAGTGGTTTAGCGCAGCTGTGGTCTCGCCTCTTTTTTGCAAAATCATGCCGAGTCGATATTGCGCCTCAGCATCGTTTGGATTAAGGTCAACGGCCCGCTGTAAGGAATTGAAGGCACGGGACTCGTTGCCCATTTCTAGCCAAATTTTGGCTAAGTTTGCATGGACGCTGCTGCGGTTACCGTCGAGGGAAAGGGCTCGCTCGAGCGGCCTAATCGCTGCATCGTAGTCGTCTTGGGCAAGGTAGAGCATGCCAATCGCTTCGTGAGCTTGGGCATTGTTCGGCGCTATGCGAACGGCCCGTTCGTAGGCAATGCGAGCGTCGTCGTAGTTTTCTAGCCGCAGCAAAGAGCCGCCGAGACCGACAAAAGCATCGGCTTCTCGAGGAGAAATATCGAGCAAATTGCGATAGGCGTCAGCAGCTCGTTCGTAGCGCTCATTCATAAAGAGGCTATGCGCTAGGCCGTAGTGGAAGGGCAAGTTTCGAGGGGCTCGGTCCAAGGCTTGGCGATAGTACTCGGCGGCTGCTTCAAAGTTACCTTGCTTGACCTGTAGATAGGCGATGCCAGAGTAAAGACGAGGGTTGTCTCTGTCGATCTGGGTGGCCTGCTGATAGAGAGCGATCGCACCGGCATAATCTCCCGAATCAATTCGCCTTTGCGCGTCTCCCAATAGCTCTGCTAGTCGCATGACTTGATCATCGCTTAGACCATCGCTAGTCTGTGCAATCAGCGTTTGCGCTGTGAGGGGAGGCACCGGCTGTTCAGCCGTGGCAACAACGGCAGCGGCAGGCTTAGTTAGTAGCAGGGCCATGCTTCCTGTCAGTCCGGCTGTGACCAGCGTAATGAACTGACGTGACATTAATTTTTGCTGCAGGCTATTCTTCTGCGAGATGGAGTGGGTGAACATGCGTGGATAGTCCATGGACTATCACCTCCTAAATACTGGATACGAAGACCTGATGTGAGCCTAGTAACGCTTCAATGCTTGCTTTAATAGGGCTTATCTAATAGGTCTATAAACAAGGGATAATAAAAGCACTGCTAGCTGGAAGTGCTAGTCGAATAACTGCTGCCAAAAGAGTAATTGCGTTTGGTTTGACTCATGATTCTATCAACAACTGATTCACTTCAAGGAGCGAATATTCAGAATTACCTGGGTATTGTCACGGCAGAAGTCGTATACGGCAGTAACGCCTTACGAGACTTTTTTGCGGGTATCCGGGACGTTTTAGGTGGACGGACAGCTGCCTATGAGCGTGTCTTTGAAAAGGGGCAGAAAGAAGCTATCAAGGAGCTAGAAGCAAGAGCCAACCGGCTGGGGGCAGATGCGGTGATTGGCATTCATATCAAAACAGACACCATCAATATAGACGAACATGGTGTGCTCATGCTGATTACCGCGACAGGAACCGCTGTGAAGCTGTAATTGTCTCTATCCACTGGGCTATCCACCGTTCAACCCAGTGTTTCAACCCACTGGTTCAATTCACTGTGCGACTGCCCATTACAAGCGCCATGAAAATACTCTACTGACGATGGAACACAACAGAAAAGTTGTTGGCAGGCATCGGGATAACCTGACTCAGTGCTAGGTGATGCTGCTGTGCGACATCACACACTGCTTCTAGATCTCGAACGCCCCAGCGTGAGTTGCGGCTTTTTAGCATTTCGTCGAAGGCTTCGTTGCTCGGTGCAGTGTGCATGCCATTTCGCTTGTAGGGTCCGTATAAATACAGCAAACCCCCTTTAGGCAATATTCTTTCAGCTCCTGACATCAAATGCTCGCAGCTCTCCCAAGGAGAGATATGAATCATATTGACATTGACGATAGCTGTGATCGCAGAGGGGATATTTATTGCCGTTGGTTTGGTCGACGTTGGGTCTTGATGGGCTTGGGCTCCTTCGACTGGCCAGGGTTGAATGCTGACATCCAGCTTTATGGGGGCGAGTAGATTTGGCGTGGGTCGTGCGATCGCCCAAGCTCGGATACTTTCTATCAGCAAAGGGTTCATTTCACTAGGTTGCCAATGCAAATGGCTCAGCTGCGGGGCAAAGAACGTAGCGTGCTCTCCTGTGCCGCTAGCAATCTCTAGCACTGTCCCTTTTGTGGGAAGAACCTCTTTTAGTACACCCAAGATGGGCTCCCGATTCCGCTCAGTTGCGGGGGCATACTGACGAGCATCTGTCTGAGAATTAGATTTTTCTGAATGCATCAATAACTCTCCTCAATTATCACCTTTCTCACGGCTATTCCAGCATGTATAAGCGTCTTACAGAGGCACTTTTGGGCATCCTACATCAGTGGCCTCTATAGGGCTTACTTACAGTAATCCTCTTTACAAGTCGCTGCCGCTTGTCATGCGCAATTTTCGTAAGAAGCTTCTCCGCTCGATTAACCAAATCTGTGTCAAAAGCGGCATCGCGTTAGTTGCAGTTATGGGCATGATGGGACAGGCCATCGGCCAGGTTACACCACAGGCAGAGGGTACTCGCACCGAAATCACCGTTACCGAGACAGCCAATACCACCAATATTGATATTACTGGTGGACAACACTCGAGCGATGGGGCGAACCTTTTCCATACCTTCGAGCAGTTTGATATTGACGCTGACCAATCGGCTCGCTTCATTACAGCGCCTGATGTTCAAAACGTCTTAAGTATTATTACTGGAGGACCTTCTACGATTGATGGCCTGCTGCAGGTTTTGGGGTCCCAAGCGGATCTATATCTAGTCAATCCATCGGGTATTTTATTTGGGCCTAATGCGCAGCTGAACTTGCCCGGTAGCTTAAGTGCAACAACAGCAACAGGCGTAGGCTTTGACAATCGGTGGTTAAGCCTTTTGGGAAGCCCATCACAGACGGTTGATTACACCCGTTTTGTCGGACAGCCGACAGCGTTTGATTTTTCGAATGGGGCTAGTGGTGGGGTTGTTAATCTAGGTGACCTAACGCTGGGGGCAGGGCAGTCCTTATCCCTAACCGGTTCGACAGTGGTTAATACAGGGTCGCTAAATGCTCCGAGCGGTACAATCACCCTTACCGCTGTAGAAGGTGGTCAGTTAGTGCGCATCGGTCAGGGCGATCAGCTACTGTCTTTGGAAGTGTCGCCTCAAATTATTCCTCAAAATAATCGTTTGGGTCAGAAAGATACAATAGCGGCCCCAACGCTAGGTGAACTGCTAACAGGCGGTAGTACGGCACCTATCGATACGTTAGTCGAAAATGCTGACGGCACAGTAAGCCTCGTGAGTACTGGAACAGTGATTCCAGAGCAGGGTGGCACAACCGTTGTCTCCGGCGAGCTTTCTGTAGCTGGTGAGACGGGCGGCGATATTAATATTTTTGGTTCGCAAGTTGCGGTGTTTGAGAGTACGCTATCTGCTGTGGGGACACAGGGCGGAGGGGCTCTGCGGCTGGGTGGAGATGCGCAAGGTACGGGGATAGCGCCAAGGGCTAGACAGACGTATGTGGGTAGCGGCGTCGTGCTAGATGTAGATGCGATGCATAAAGGAGATGGCGGAGAAATATACATTTGGTCGGATGAGGCAACCAACTTTTATGGTTCGCTGAGTGCTCGGGGCGGCTATTTAGGTGGGAATGGTGGCTTTGCGGATATTTCTGGCCGGCATGGTTTGGTGTATCGCGGCGAAGTAGATTTGTCGGCGCCGCAAGGAGAAAACGGTACGCTGCTGTTTGATCCTTCATTTATCACGATTAAAAATGGCGATGGAACCAACACGCCTGCGACCCCTAGTTTGCCGGAGATATTAACAACATTTTTCAACTCAGGTACTTCCTTTACGCTATACGAAGAGACATTAGAAGAGATCTCACCGGGTACCGATATTATTTTGGAGGCGACTGTTGATATTGTTATCGAAGACTTGCTAGATGATGTGTTGCTGCTCCAGCCGGGTAATAGTCTTCGTATTCAGGCTGATGTGAACGACTCTGGCACCGGCGGCTTTTCGATGGATAGCGGAGATACCATTCGAGCACCTGGGGGAACTGTACACATTAGCGCTGGATACAATCCCGATGTATCTCTCATTGCAGGAAATATAGATACAAGCGCCAATACAAGTACAGGGGTAGATGGAAATATTGTTCTGGAAGCCCAAAACAGCGTTAAAGCCGGTCGTCTGAATGCGGGAAACGGCGCTATTGAAATTAACAGTGACAGCATAGAATTTGTAGGTGGTGCTGATTCTATTAGTGCCGAGAGTATTACCCTTCAGCCAGATTCTGAGAACTCAGATATTGTTATTGGGAGTCAAGGTAGTGCTGTAGATGTGCTGAATCTATCTGTGATAGATATTGCGGCCTTGGCTGACAGCATTAACTTGATCAATATTGGTCGTGTAGATGGTACTGGAAGCATTATTTTTCGTGCTGATGCTGCGGATAGTACAGGAAATGGATTCAAGAGCCAGACTCATATCCTTGGGAGTAATCTAGCGATCGCAGGGCCTGATCTAGACTCTATCTGGACTCTTGATTTTTCTTCAACGGGCGATCCGGTCAACAAACTTTCAAATTACAACAATGTGTTGATTGGGACGATAGATGAGATTACGAGTGGGAGTCAAGACGACACGATTAATTTTCTTGATTATAGAGCCCTGATCTATGATTCAATTGACGGCGGTGCAGGCGATTTGACCTTGCTAGGCGATGATATTTACATCCCTACGGAGATAAAAGGAGAAGGTAATTTATTTATTGGCACAATCTCACAAAATGCTGCGATTGAGCTGGGATCGGTTGATTCAGGAGCACCCAACACGCTGAATTTGCGCGATGTAGAATTATCGAGAATTTTGAGTGCTGACTTTGACAGCCTAACGATTGGAGATGACAATGGTGGCCCGATTACGCTGCTCAGCGAGTTGACCACGGATATTCCGTTGACCTTGCTCTCAGGCGATCGCATTGATACGACAGCCGGTACCTTGGCGACAACAGGCAACTCAGCATTAAATATATCGGCGGCTGGGGATATCTCCGCAGGACATATCGATACAGAAGGGGGAGATATTTCGCTCGTGAGTACGAGTGGCGATATTACAGCAACGTCTATTGATGCACGAGGACAGGGCGGAAGCGAGCAGGGCGGCGATATTGACATCGCTGCAAACAGATACGTTCAAGTGACTGGGCGAGTTGATGACAACACAAGTGGTCCGAGCATTGAAACGAATGAAGATAATTCGATTGCTATTTCTCATGGTGGAAATAGTGTAGTTCCCTTTAGGATTGGAGCCAGTAGTGCTAATGGAACGGTGGGCTCAATCTCTAATCAGACGGATACGCTTGAGAATGAGTCTTTCCCTGGTAGCTACAGTCTTGGTGATATTAGTATCTCTACGTTAGATATTGAAATACCAGAGCTAGAGCTGCCTAATGACCTGCCACAGGCGCTACAAATTCTGTCGCATCTTAATTCCGATAACAGCGGTGGTGGCAGTCGTCTCAGCGTTCTTTCCCCTAATTTAGAAGAGAAGACATCACAAGAGATTTTTAGCCGGATTGAATCAGCAGCAAGTGCGCAGTTTAATCAGTTCCTTTCATTGGAAAACCGTTAGTTGTCCACCAGAGCGTCCACTCTACAACAGGTACAAGATACGCTTTCAGCAACGCGAAAAAATCTGTCGGTGACGCCAGCACTCCTATACGTATATTTTGTGCCCGATGCAGCTAGAGCTGACGATGAGAAAGTGAGCGAAGGTAGCTCAGAAGACAATTCAGAAGCTTTTCTGTATGAGGGAGATCCTAGCGATCGGCTGGAGATGATGTTGATTTCTGATGAGGGTACCCCTGTTCGGCGGCGGCAGTGGGGCGTGACGCGTGCACAGGTGGAGGCTGTTGCTAAAACACTGCGCTATGAGGCCACAAGTCAGTTTTCTAGGCCAGAAGATTACCTACCGCCCGCGCAGCAGCTGTATCGTTGGATGATTCAGCCTTTTGAGGATGAGCTGGGTCATCTGCAGGTCGATAATTTGGCGTTTATTTTGGATGATGGCCTGCGGACTATCCCGTTGGCCGTTCTCCACGATGGAGACAATTTTCTGGTAGAGCGCTATAGTGTTGGGCTGATGCCAACGTTCAGCCTGACTGATTTGGTAACAACGGTTGAGGCTCCATTCGCGAGTCGTGAGAGCCAAGTGCTGGCCATGGGTGCCTCTCGGTTCTCATCGCAGCCTCCTCTACCAGCGGTAGAAGCAGAGCTTTCGCTAGTCTCGCAGGAGATGTGGCAGGGTGAGGCATTCTTAAATGAGCAGTTTACGATCAACAATCTCAAGTCTGAGCTGAGCCGCGATCGCTACGATATTCTTCACTTGGCAACCCACGCGGTGTTTAACTCAGGCGACTGGGACAACTCGTACATTCAGCTCTGGAATGAGCAGATTACGCTCAATGAGCTGCACGAACTAGACTTAGCGAGTAGTGATATTGGGCTGATTATTTTGAGTGCGTGTAATACGGCGCTAGGCGATCGCCATTCGGAATATGGCTTTGCAGGGTTTGCCGTAAATGCGGGCTCTCAGTCTGCTCTGGCTAGCCTTTGGCCGGTGAGCGACGAAGGGACGCTGGGCTTTATGACTCAGTTCTATCAACAGCTTTCTGGCGGCAGGCTCCGGGCTGAGTCTGTAAGGCAGGCACAGGTCAGCATGCTACAAGGTGAGATCAGGATTGAAAACGGACAGGTGAAGGGTCAAAGTGGTGAGGTGATTGCCGAGATTCCTGAGCTGGCAGAAAGCGGTAACTGGGACTTTTCTCATCCGTTTTATTGGTCGGCGTTCACAATGATTGGAAATCCTTGGTAGTAAAAGAGTACAGGTCATCGTGAACAGTTGTAAGCGGCTCGAATCCTGCCAAGAAAGACAGCTTTATGCGCTACAGCATTTGTAATGGGATAGATCGACTAGGTGCAGGAAAAGCCGCTTCTAGCGTCTCTATTTCTTGTGGGCTTAGGGCGATTTCTTGAGCAGCGTAATTTTGTTCGATATGTTCTGGGCGGCTAGATTTTGGGATGACGATGACGTTGGGTCGATGAAGAAGCCATGCGATCGCAATCTGCGCTGTACTCACTGCGCTCTCTTTTGCAATTTTCTGTAGAGCGCTATTTTTGAGAATTCTACCTTGTTCTACTGGCGAGTAGGCCATGATGGGAATCTGATGGTTTGTGCACCAGGGGAGAAGGTTGTATTCTATGCCGCGTCTACTGAGGTTGTAGAGTACCTGATTGGTGACGATGGCTTCCCCTCCGTTGGTTTTTAGTGCCTCTTCCATATCGTCGGTATCGAAGTTGCTGACGCCGTAGTCGCGGATTTTCCCCTGTTGCTTGAGCTGTTGGAAAGCTTTTAGGGTTTCGGAGAGAGGGTATGCGCCGCGCCAGTGGAGCAGGTAGAGATCGATGTAGTCGGTGTTGAGGCGCTTGAGGGAGCGGTTGCAGGCTGCGATCGCACCTTCTCTTGAAGCATTGTGTGGGTAGACTTTGCTAACGAGAAACACAGACTGACGACGGCCTTCGATCGCTTTGGCGATGACTTCTTCTGCACCACCTTCTCCGTACATTTCAGCAGTGTCAATCAGCGAAAAGCCTAAGTCCAGTCCGTGACGTAGGGCGTTTACTTCATCTTCGAAGTATTGGCTGTTTTCGCCCATTCGCCATGTGCCCATGCCAAGAGTAGGAATAGCTTGGCCAGACTTGAGCTGTATAGTTTTCATTGGTGTGTGGTGATTCGATTAGGTGTATTAAACTTAATCGAAAATAGTAGAGACCTTATAGATCATAGTTCTTTGGTGCCTCATGCTTTTATTTGAAACTGTGATGGGTGGGATTGCTGTTTCAGTTTTCGATGGGGCAATCAAGGTGGGCCGTTATCCCGCGAAGGAAATTTGGGGTAGATATAGTGAGAGTCCGTATGAAAGGGTGATACTGTAACAAGCTAGGCCATTCGTCTGGCCATCAGCCGAATCATCGCAACATAGATCATGGCTTTGGCAGAGGTTGCTTTGTGCTCGTAATTTTTGCTCAAGCGTCTGTACCGATTCCACCAGCCAAAGGTTCTCGTGACGACCCACCGCTTTTTCAACGCAACAACCCCTTTCGTCTACTCAGGACGCAGCACTGCCCAGACAATCTAGCGCAAGCTATCCATCACCCCCATCATAAACGGCATCCCGTTTTAGCCACTATCCGCCCAAATCGTATCCAATCGAGAGACTTGCTCGCCTATCTGATGAACTTTGGAGAAGACACGCTTGCCGCTTTCTCCTTCTGGCACATTGACAGCTGTCATCACGACTCGTAGGACTAACCCAAGGGTATCTGACGCTTATGCTATTTCTTCTGCTTTGCACCGTTATAGTCAGCATCCTCGTTGATCATCGTGTCGGTTTGCACACTTTACCCACTCAAACATTCACTCAAATGAGAACTTTCATTGCTGCCTAAGCCGCCTTTTTTAGCAAGCGTATTCGTCAACAAAAATGGCAAGAACAGCGTGATATTTGATACTAAAGATTCCTGGAAAATGAGGAAATCTCTCAATCTTGAGGGTTTTTTCTCGCTTTTCGGCAGTAATGTATCAAAACATGCCATCTAGATGAAGAAATAAAACACAGTTATTCGCCCTTCTATCGATATCCCTATACTGGGCTTGTTTTCTGATAGTTATAGCTAGCTTCGGATGCCTTCGAACGCTCTAGTGAGCCACTTAGCTCTACATCCATTCGTTTATTGGAAACGTACGGCTCTAAGTGGCCAAAGCTATCTCCCAGAAACAGCGTCAGTATATCAGCAGGAAATCGGACTTAATTATTCCTGCCGAGGTCTACACAAAATTAAGAGGCAGCGTCAGCATGAGTATCAATAAGCACTTGCCGAGCTATCAAGAGCAGTTTGGCGTGACTTTCTTGGAGGGAGACCCAGCTCGTTCCGTCTACTCTCCTGCTGCTTATTTTGCTGATCTGCTGCAGCTATTAGACGACTATTTCATAAATCCTGACCTCCTAGACAGGCGAAATGACTTAAAAGAGATTCCGTTGGATGCAGACAACACCTTCTCGCTAGTCCCTTACCTCGACATCGTGAACAATTTACTAGAGGGCAAGACCATAGAGGAAAGGAACATAAACGATGCGTACACGATTCTGCAGCAGGCGAGCCATCCGTTCAATCTTCCCTTCAGTCTTGATGATGAAAAGGTCAAGCTCTACATGCAGGCCGCTGAGCTGGAGCGACCAGAGCTATTTAAGCTATTTCATAGAAATCAAGATGGACAGCCGGCAGTTTTAGTAAATGGTGGCCGTGAGGAGTCCTACGCCGCCAAGATTGCCCGCTTTTCCCTTGGTCTATCGCCTGAAGTAGCAACTGTTGTCGCTACCCCTTCAGAAGTTGAGTCACTCCCTCCTGGCGTAACCCTTCCTAGTGAGGCGCTTTCAGCCCTTAGTGCGGCTTTTAACCATCAGCCCTTTGTAGCCCTTGAGCAAGTAATCAACTTTCTAAAAACGACAGATCTCAGCGTTGCTGAGCTGCGCGAGCTGTTGTCACAGTCTCTCAGCTTCCAGGAAGAACACTTTGCAGGCCAGTTTTTCATCAATCACAATCTCGGTGGCTATGTTCGACTCGCTGTAGGCAACACTCCCGAAGATGCTCGCCTAGAGTGGGTTGCGATCTCTAATGGTGAAGTAGAAATCCTAACAGAAGAAGAGAGCGATGATAATGGTATTGGTAGCATCCCTCTGGCATGGTTTAGCCGGGTAAATCGGATAGTTCGGCTTGCCAAGCAGTCGGGAATTGCGCTGAGCGACCTAGATCTTATTCTACAGGTGTGCTGCAACAACGTTTTAGATGAAACGGCTCTTCAGCGCATTGCCGTCGTTAAACAACTTGCCGAAAAGCGGGACTTGGATATTGATGAAGTCTGTGGATTCTTCGGGCCGATTAATGCACTGGGGCATGGCAACAAAGCTACTCCTGTTGATCTATTTAATCGCGTCTTCAATGTCGGCTTTGCTGAGGTTACTCGTAGATATTTCCAGGTGTCGACGGTTGTTCCTGAGCCCTATGCTAGCTTTGGCGACAATGCAACGCTATCTCTCACGGGAGATTTGTTCGCGGCGGGAAATGTGGATGTGCAGAAGCGACTGCTGCGATCGCTTCACCTATCCCAGAGTGACCTCAAGCAGATGGTCTCCACCTTCACCAAAAAAGTTACTGACCCTAACCCCTCCTCTGTATCGGCAAATCAGCATCTACACCATCGGCTCTCTCTGTATTACCGGGTCAGCAAACTTTCTCAGGTCCTCGATCTTTCCCTGCAAGATCTCTTCGATTTGTTAGATCTGCTGGCACAAGACCCTGTCATTCGTCAGTATGCAGGGTTCAACTCACTTATTCACCTAGAGATAGAAGAACTTAACGGCTATCAAATCTTGGCCCACGGCAGTATGGCGGAATCGTTGTGGCTGGTGCAGATACTGTTCGCCCTGGCAGACTGGATGCAGGCTAACCAGTTCACCCCCGATGAACTGAAGCAAATTCAAACCGGGCAATACCGTAGTGACACAGAGCAAGCTGCCGCCACGCAAAAAAATATCACAGGGTTTAATGAGCTTTATCAGCAGCTCAAGCCTGTTCTCCTGGCAGAATCATACTTCCAAGATCAAGCCCCAGATGATAAAACAGCTCGGCTGATCTATCAGATTTTTACAGCGCCAGAGCAAGGGTTGGTCTCTGAGCACGATCATCGGTTGCTGAAGAAAGATCAGCCCCGCGCAGAAAAGGCTCTATACCAAGCATTGAGTCGCCTGCAAAACATATCTGATGAAGACTTTCTAAACCTCGGTCTTGAAGAAAAAGTTCAAACTAAGATTTTTACTGACCTTATTCTTCAGGGATACGTTCAGCCGGATGGCCAGCTGATTGAGTCGGTTTGGTCAAAAAGTGCGGGTGAATTCAAACTCTGTGAAAACTTTGATAGCGAAGCTATCTTCGATCTAATCTATGAGATTTATCAAGCTTCAGCACAGGAGAACCAAGCGGAGTCGTTAGAAGAGCTTACCCTTTTTCTAAGCGATCTAGAGCGTTTAGATATAGCGGGTGCGCCTATTACCGACGCACAGTCCAAGGAACTCTACGACAACCTAATTTACAACGGCTATATCGACGAGGACGGAAACGTCCTAGAGCTAGACCTTTTCTCTCGGGGGGAGCACAGTGCACTATTTCAAGCCAATACTCACATCAGAGCCTATCAGAAAGAGATTTACACGCTGATAATAGGCAAGATGGCTGCTTTCGATACGGCTAACTGTCAGATGAAAGCAGAGCTATTTGCAGCGCTACCGCTAAAAGAGATTGAAATAGTCGATCTGCTCGAAAACCTTCATTTCAATGACTATCTGGATGCCGATGGGTTCGTCCTTAACAAAGCAGAGCTACTTACGCTGCAAGTCAATGACTTTAAGTTGGTGCTGGCATACTATCCCTACCGCCATCAGATTCTTTCCATTATTCAGACCCACCTTCAGACATTAAAGCAGGAATATTTTTCACTCGCAGCAGAAGATTTCACGCAGCTTAGTCGCAAGATAATCGCTGAAGACGTTTACAGGTGGCTACAAGAGCGACATCTAGAAGAGAATCGTTCTAAAGAGAATGCGCCTAGAGACAGTGCGCCTAGAGAGAATCAGTCCAAAGAGAATAGACTTACTGAGCAAAGCATTGATTTCTTCTCCGATGAAGACAGCTTGGAAGAGAAATTGGCCACCCTAGATCTGCCGCCACATTTTGAGGGCAGTGCGCAAACGGTTGTATTCAAGGCCGTTCAGCAGGTGATCGCGCGCGCGCAAGCCTACCGCCTTCACCAGGGTAGCTTTACCGAACTTGACCTCACCGTCACCGAAGAATCCGATCTCCTCTACCTGCTAGCCGATAGAGACTACATCTCAGAAGACGGCACCTTGACCTCTCAGCAGGTAGCGTATTTCCTCAATATAAATAATGCTCTTGAGATCGCGCTACCCGCCTACGATGACTTTGCCAAAGACATCTTTTTTATCATCCATGACCTTGCTAAGCAGATAGACGAGACTGTGAAAACGTTGCTAAGCCACTACCTAGCCTTAGCGCAGCAGCAAGAAGATGTCCTCCTCGCAGGATTACAGTCCCTCTTCGAAATTCCAGCTGATTTGGTTGAAGTGATTTGCCGCTACGTATTTAGCAAGTCAGAAGACCTTGTAGAGGAGTTCGCAGTGCCACTCTTGGCCGCGGTCAACTCAGCGGACAAAATTATTCATAGCCCTGGCAGCTACCGCTTTAAGGTGGCGTTTAACCGCATTCAACAGTTTGCCTGGCTAGCGACCAAGCTTGACCTAAACGCCGTTGAAACCGGTATTATCTTCCGCGACCAGAACCTGGCGGAAAAGTTCTCAGAGAAACTCTCCTTGCCGGATGGACTGACCCGAATCGATTGCCTGCTAGAAGTTTGGGTCGAGAAGAACGCTTTTCCTAGACTGGCGGAATCGGACACCGAAGCCTCCGTCGGAGTGGAAGCATTAGAAAAGAAAAAAGTTCTTCTACTCTACAGCGCAGAGCAGCAATCATACTGGCTCTATGACCCAGCTGACTATCAGCTATTGACCAGCGCAGAAAGCGATCTTACAAAGCTCTCCGCGCTATTTGCTGAGCTGCCACGCATAAACGCCGCCTTCAATGATGAAAAGGGCAATGCCTGGATCGTATCGGGAACGGCCTTCTTCTGTCAGCTCCGAGGCGAGGTCTCTTGGCAGCCGAAGGAGAAATCTCTTGGCAATGTAGAGAGCCAGTTTGGCAGCGCAGACAAAATCGAAGCGGCCTTTTTAGATCGAGATAAAAAGCTATATCTCTTTGCGGAAGAACAGTACCTGCGTAGTAGCTCTACCGAAGGATTTGACATTGATGAGGGCTATCCCAAGCGAGTAAAAGAGAATTGGGCGCAGGAGCATGGACTGCCATTGCTGCCAAAGTACACGCAAGCGTTAGACGCAGCGATTTCTAGCCCGGATGAGACGCTTTATTTTTTCAAGGGGGAGCAGTTCATTAGCTCCGAAGATTTCCAACAGGAAAGAGAGATTCGTGAGGTCTGGGGCAGGGTTAAGAACAATTTTGAGAATTTGAATAAGCTGGACGCAGCGCTTGCCCTCGGCAGCACTGTCTATTTCTTCTCAGGCGACCAGTGCCTAACTTGGTCCTACAGCCTAGAAAATGAACAGGGCCTTGCGGATGAAGGCTCTATCCAGTCCATCTCTTCGTTAATTCCCGATCTGCCTGATCTGTTCAAAACGGGCATCGACACTGTCCTGTTGGGCAGTGATAACAAGTTGCGATTCTTTAAGGGCGGTCACGTCCTCACCTGTGATCCAAACTTTCAGATTGAGGGCGATGTCAGCACGGATATCGACCAGTCTTGGGGCTACGTGCGCAACCAGGTCACGGCGTCAGGCGAAGTGTCAGCGGCGTTCGCTGGACTAGATGGCCATGTCTATCTCTTTAGCGGCAATCAGTACGTGCGCTACTCCAGCGGCAACTATGCCTATGTGGATGAGGGCTACCCTAAGGGAATCAGCGGAGACTGGGGTGGGCTTGATCGAGTAGATGCCGCCTTTATCCTAGATGGCAAAACCTATCTTATTGGTCTGGATAATCAGGATAATCGGACCTATGTGCGCTACTCCACAAACGACTATTCCCAGCCGGATGAAGGTTATCCCAAACCAGCCCTCACCAACTGGTGGGCCGACCATTTCAACCTAGAGCCAACAGAAGATCCGACAGTGGATTCGACAGGACGCATTGACTTCACTCAGCCGGATACGGTCTTTATGGGGCAAGACGGGGTGACCTATTTGTTCAAGGGTGATCGCTATATTAGCTACGACAAGCTGCACCGCTGGTGGAGCCAGCCCCATCTGATTCGCGACAAGTGGGCCGGGATGACCTTCGACAAAGTCGATGCCGCCTTCACCGGAAAAGATGGCCGCACCTATCTATTTTCTGGCAACTCCCAGGAGTATCTTCGCTACAGTGATCCATACTTCAATCGGCTAGACGACCGCTACCCGCAGCCGGTGCGCTCATTCTGGGGGCGGGTAAAGAACAACATTGTTGAGTCAAACAGGCTAGATGCAACAGTCACAGTCGGCGATAAAGTGTACGTCTTCTCGGGGAATCAGTTCTACCGGTTCTCTGACGGTAACTACACCCATGTTGAAGAAGGCTATCCTAAAGCGATCTCACATGGCCTCAAGTTAGAGCCCCGCTTTGCCAACCTCAGCGTCGAAGCCGAAGCTAAGATAAAAGATGGCCTTGACGCAGCCTTTGCTGACCACAGAAATGTGTATCTGTTCAAAGGCGAGCAGTGCATGGTGACTTCTGAAACGGCCTATAAACGCTATGAGAATGTGACACCCCAACCAATCACCGCCGTCCTAGCGGACGAAGGCGTGCTGTATGTGCATACCGGTGGCCACTGGCAAAAGCTTAAAGGACTAGAGAGTACGCCACAATTGGTGCCTGCGGCGGTCGTCCCGCCGTTGCTGAGAGCGGTACCGCCTTCATTCGAAGCACCGCTACAAAACGGAGAAGAAAGCCCCATCAGCGCGGCCTTCACGGGCGCAGATGGCACAACCTACACCTTTAAAGGAAAGGCTTGCTACAACAGCACGTTAGAAAAGTCCTATCTCATTTCAGAAGAATGGGGACGCCTGCGCAACAATATTACTGTTGATAGCCGGGTCGATGCTGCCTTCACAGGCACCGATGGCAAAACCTATCTCTTCAGCGGTAATCAGTTCGTTAGCTATACCCCGGAAGATGGCAGCACCGCACTCCCAGACTTTATTGATTCCCAGCCCAAAAATATTCAAGACTGGTGGAGTGGACTCGAAAATGTTGATGTTGCTTTTGTAAAAGCGGGTAAAACCTACTTGCTTGAAGCGCCTGATGACTACGGCAAGTTTAGATATCTCTGCTACAGCACCAGCGACTACTCTCAGCCGGACAGTGAGCCGCAGTACGCGGATATATCATGGTGGGAGTTTCCGTCTGTTTATCTCGAAGAGGGCTTTGACCGGGTAGATGCCGTCTTGTTTGACGACGAACATATGTTTTTGTTCAAGGGCAATCAGTTCATTCAGTACAACTATGCTGAGGAGCTGTGGACTTATCCCAGGCCGGTCAACAGAATTTGGCGCGAATTCCCGATGACCTCAGAGGGAAATACGGCTGTGGTTGCAGCGTTCAAGGGACTGGATGAAAGGACCTATTTCTTTAGCGATCGCACGGTCACCAGCACGCCCAATACCCACGCTGACCCGTCTTTCACCTCGCCAGAGCCCATCAGTCATAGATGGGGTAAGGTCCGCAACAATCTCTTAGAAAGTAGCACGGTAGATGCTGCCGTTGTTGTAGAAGATAGTCAAAACAACAGCATTACTTACCTCTTCAGCGGTGATCAGTACATTCGCTACTCCACCGCCGACTATCGCTTTGTTGATGCGGGTTACCCGAGGGCGATCGCTCAAAATCTCCGTCAGGAAGTCGGCTTCACCCACCTCCCCGAAAGCCTCGATCTTCACTTTGCCACAGCCAACATCGGTATCAGCGGCATGATTGCCCAGGGGCGTAACCTGTATCTCTTTGAAGGGCAGCATTGCCATGTCAGCGCCCAACAGCTCATCGGAGAATTCGCTACAAACCGTCTTGGTCGGTTTAGAAATACGCTACAGGCTAGCGGCCTTGTCGATGCCGCCTACGTCAGTACTGCCGGCAGGACCTATCTCTTCAGCGGCGATCAGTACGTCCGTTATTCTCAAGGTCAATATCAGGGGCAGGGCTACTCACTGGGGCAATATGACCATGTGGACGAAGGCTATCCCAAATCCATCGCTGAGCATTTCCCCGCCGAACACTTTTCTGAGAATGCACCTGAGAGTGCTCTTGCCCAGCTCAGCACGCGAATTGCCGCAGGACTTAGCAACGGTGAGCCCCTAGACGTGGCAACTCAGAGCAGATCTGGAGATCTTTATCTATTCCAAGGTGAGACGGTTTATATCGCGAGCGACCAAGGCATGTCATGGCGATCTCTCAGTGAGTTTATTCCCTTTCAGGAAAACGAATTTGATAGTGGCGTCAGCGCAGCTTTTGTGGCTATCGATGGCAAAGTCTATTTTTTCAAAGATGGCCTGTTCGCTCGCTACAGCAGCTTGGACAACGAGCACGTCGACGAAGGCTACCCTAGGGCCATTCGCGACCACTGGGGAAATCTACCCGCCCAGTTCGAAGATTCTGTTGACAGTGCCTTTGTCTTTGAAGGCAAAACCTATCTAGTCAAAGGCGATGAGTACGTCCGCTACACCGGAACTAGCTATCAGCTGATTGATCCGATTTATCCCCAAAAGTTTGCTTTCCGCTGGGGCCACTGGAGTGACTACCTGCTCAGTGACATTCACATCATCACAGCGTTCAAGGATCTCTTGGACCATAGCCTCAGCCAGCAGTACACCCTGAGCGATCTGTTGAACCTTGAGCTGGGCTATAAGAAAGAGCCTTACCACATGCTGGCTGAAATACTGGGTTGGGATATTGATGAAATCAAATGGCTCAAGCGTCGCAACGCTTTTTACAAAGACGATCTGGATATTGAAGTCAATTTCAATGTTGAGCTGCTCTTGAGCATGCAGACCATCTTTAAGCTGGCTGACAAAGTAGGCACTAGCCCCTCTAGCCTGTACGCCCTATCCCATAATGATGCCATGGGTAATCTCCAGGTGGTTTGGCAGACGCTGTATCTGTGGCTCAAGCTGAAATACGGTGAGCAGGACTGGGAGACCCTTTCAGCAGAACTACACAACAAACTCAACCTAATTAAAAGAGATGCGATGCTGCCCTATGTCATCACCCAAGATGACGAAGTTGACAATGCTCGAGATCTGTTTGCCAAAATGCTCGTTGATGTGGAAATGGGCAACGATGCCAAAATCTCTCGAATTAAGGAAGCGATTTCTGCGATGCAGCTTTACTTCCATCGGTATTTTGTCAATTTAGAATCGCTTAATCTCAGTGGCAGCGCGGATCGCGATCAGCTTAAGCAGTGGTGGCAGTGGATGCGCAACTATCGGGTGTGGGAGGCCAATCGCAAAGTCTTCCTCTACCCAGAAAACTATATTCGCCCCGAGCTGCGCGATACCAAAACGCCTGCCTTCCAGAAGTTAGAAGAATCGCTCTTGCAGGGCGAAGTGACACCGGCTCTGGTGAACACCGCGTTTAATGACTATCTCAACGAATTCTCCACCGTTGGCAACCTGAAAATTACCGGGGCAAACGTTTACGATGGCGATGGCGATCACACTGACGATAGGCTAGTGCTCTTTGGCCATACTCGGACAGAACCCGCCCAATACTACTACCGAACTGCCCAGTTCCTAGACCGGGGCAATGCCATTTGGGGGAACTGGCTCCCTGTCGATATCAGCGTGAATTCAACGCGTGTATTCCCTATTCACGCCTTTGGTCGCATCTTGGTCTTTTGGACAGAGATTGAAGCCTATGAAGAATCTGTTCCTTTTATCAGCACCAAAAATTCCAAGGGCAAGGGAGCCGACGGGTCCACGTCTAGGGTGGAGGACACCGATACGGTGCTTAAACACCGGGCAGATATTAAATACTCTTTCTACAACTTCAATAAGCAATGGATCACCCCTCAAACTCTGCAAACTGGCGTGGAGCTGGAGTATAAAATTGATGCTGCCTACACTGATGATAACAATCAGCTGATTGTTTTCTCAGGAGAATACTGTCTCATTTCTACGGTTCAGCATCCCCAGGGAGATATTAAGAAAATATCGGAAGTCTATACTAGGCAAGACTTGCCGCCAGAAAGAGCCAGCGAAAATCTTCCTGCAGAATTTCATCAGGGCATTGATGCTGCGGTCAAAATTGGTGATCGATTAATCTTTTTTAAAGGCAGTCTGTGCGCAGTAAAAACAGGAACAGCCTGGAGAACCCACGCCATTATTAGCTACTTTAAGCCGCAGGTTCCCGTCATTGAATATGTCCTTTTCAATGTGTTGATGTGGGCCAGATATATCATCGCTGCAGAATTCGACAATCTCTATCGCTGGGGCATCGCAGCCGCCTTTGCCGTGGATGGGAAAGTTTGCCTCATCGACCATCAGGGCATGCCTTTGTTCTTTAATCCGCAAACCGATGGCAGCTTCCGAGAAGAAGAAATTAACCATGTTGAAACTATTGTCCGTGGCGGTGTATACAGAAGACATTTCAATATCATCAATGAGTTCATGCGCATTCTTACCCGCAATTTTATGCGGCTAGAGCCTGTAGATGCGGTCTTTGAAGATGAAAACGGGATTATCTATGTTGTTCGTAAAGGTCAGTACGAATGCTACCAGCACGATAAAAATGCTGCTGCGCGACTAGAAAAGCTCGACGGGTTCCCGAAGCCGATCAAAGGGAATTTGAGCTTTAATATGGACAAATTCTTCAACCGGCTGCACTTAGCTGAAATGCCAAACGGAGAAGCTATTAGTTTGACCTATGCCAGTCCAGAGGCCAATGTGACCCTGCTCTCCGGCTTGATTAGGGATGACTTCACCTTTGTTCCCGGTGACTTGCGCACCGACTACCAAAAGCACGCGATTTGGAAGCTATCCCACGGCTTTCTCACGGTTCCTGGTGTGACTCAGCTAGCCGCTGCCATCAGAGATGAGGCCGCTATTCGCCAAGAAATCAATGATGCGCTCGCCGCTGCTAATCGCGCCGAGGCTCTAGAGCGGCAGGTTCCTATCTTGGCCGATCGGATTATGCGCGTTATTAATTCTCAAGAGGCCCGCAACAGAAGCGATGACGACAGCCGGGGCAGCAAATTTGTCGTCCCGGCTCCGGTCCAGAGAGAAATTTATGCGCTGTTAGACGGTGGTGATGGGGTGATCGCGCTAGTCGATGGTGGCCCTGAGCGCTGGAGCTTTGGTGCGTCACTCAAGAGAGCCTTTGAAAGCTACATTTCAGCGCCAAACGACGACTGGGTGAGGCCGTTTGAGCAGCTTCAGCAAGCTAGAAGAAACTTGAGAACGACCGTCAGTGCTGAGGCAAGCCAGCGGCGATTGGTAGCGCTGCAAGATACTCTAGAGCGTATTAGCCAAACCAGCCTCAACCAGCGGCAGGAAAGCAGCCGCCAAGATATCGACGACTATCAAAACATTCAGGGCATTTTTAGTCAGAGACTCACGGACATTGGCCCGATCCTCTCTACCTTTGAGCTGACTGCCACCGACAGCACTATCAACAACTTGCAGGGAATGAGGAGCGATGTAAACGGACTGAGTACTGACATTCAGGCGCTTCGGCTGAGGGTGTCAGCTTGGTCGGCGTTGATTATGCCTGCGCCAAATACGGTGATAGAGATGCGATTGCAGCTACAGCGAGTCAATACTCAGCTCACAGAATTTAACAGCGCCATCGCAGCCCTAAAGAACAAAATGGTCAGCAGGCGCAGAGAGGTGTACAACCTTACCGTAGCTGTACGGGGCACCGCAGAGCAACTGCGCGAAATCTTTTTTGGCAATCTCGATAGTTTCCCTAGCAGTTTTGGCATTGAAAACCGGACTAACTTTACCTTTGGTGAGCCTGATTGGCATATCTTTGAGGCTAAGGGTGGCACTTTCCTCTGCAAGCCAGAGACCGGTCCTCGCGCAGCTGATCAGCCACCTTATCGAATTATCCGGCTCACCACGACCACTATTCCAACCCTAAGCCGTTATCTCTTTGCAGGCGGCCCGGACCGATTACTTCAGATATCCTCACAGCAAGAACGGGAAAAGCCAGACTTTAGCCCCTCCCAAGCAGATAGCGATACGATCCGGTTCAATTCGGCTGAACTCTCGCCGCCCGACTCCAACAATCTGGACTTCAACAGTGCCAATGCCAACTACTACTGGGAGATATTTTTCCATGTGCCCAGCCTCATCGCCCAAACCTTAAATCGGGCACAAAAGTTTGAAACTGCCAAAGTCTGGTACGAATACATCTTCGAACCGACAGCTATCAATACTGGCACTGACACTGGCACTGGCGATCCGCGCTGGCAGTTTCTCCCTTTCATTCAAGCCCAGCAAAACTCTGTCACGGTGACTGTGGAAGATAGTCTGCATCGCACCTTAGATATTGAAAACTTGCAAGCGGAGATCGCAGTCTATCTCAACGATCCGTTTGATCCCCATGCGATCGCTCGTATTCGTGAAGTTGCCTATCAAAAGGCCACCATGATGGCTTACATCGACAACCTGCTCGACTGGGGGGACATGCTATTTCGACAGTACACGGTAGAAAGCATCAATGAAGCCAGAATGCTCTACATTCTCGCCTACGATCTGTTGGGTACGCGTCCCGTAGCGCTCGGTCACCAACAGTCGCCAGAAGCTCGCACCTACGCCAATCTGTACAATCCGACGGCAGGCGAAACCGATCTGTTGATGGATACCGAACGGACGGAACTGGCGATCGCTACAGGTACCGTTCACCAAACCGTCGCCAGACCCTACTTTTTCATCCCAGATAATGACCGCTTCCTAGACTACTGGAACCGAGTGGAAGACCGCCTCTATAAGATTCGCCAAAGCCTAAACATAGATGGCGTGAAGCAGGCGCTTCCCCTCTTCCAGCCGCCGATCGATCCACTCTCGATTGTTCAAGCCGTTGCGGGTGGCAGCAGCCTTAGCCAAATTACTGGCGGCAGCGCAGTGCCAGTCCCCCACTACCGGTTCAGCTTTATGTTCTACAAGGCCAAGGAACTAGTTGGACGGCTCAATCAGTTTGGTGGAGATTTGCTCATAGCCCTCGAAAAGAGAGATGCAGAACAGCTCGGTCTCTTGCAACACCGGCAGGAAGCCACCATTCTCTCCATGGTCACCAAAGTGAAAGAAGCCCAAATCGCCGAGGTCAAAGAGACCATGGCTAGCCTCCAAGCGGGGCTTGCCATGGTAGAAGCCAATGAAGCCTATAACCAATCCACCCTCGATGACGGCTTCTTGCCCTACGAAATTGCTCAAATGAGCGTGATGGGCGCAGCCGTCGTTTCCCACGCGGCCTCTGCAATCCTCCGCACCATCGCCAGCTTTGGCGGCGCTGCCCCCGACGCCCTTGTTGGACCTTTTATCGCCGGGATTAAAATTGGCGGTGCCCAAGCCTACTCTTCCCTAAGCTCTGCCTCAGAAGTGCTACAAACCGTTGCCGAAGGCCTCAGCATCGGTGGTGAAATTTTTGGCATCGTCGCTCAGCATGAACGGATGATGGCCGATGTGGCCCATCAGGTAGAAACATCCATTCACGACAAAAACCAAATTCAGGCGCAGATCGCTGGGGCAGAACAACAGCTAAAGATTGCTGAATATGAGCTTGCCATCCATGAAAAAGAGATTGAGCATCACAAGTCCATTACCACCTTTATGACCAGCAAGTTCAGCAATGAACAACTCTATCAGTGGATGAGTACCCAGCTTTCTGGCCTGTATTACCAGAGCTACAAGCTCGCCCATGACATGGCTAAGAGCGCCGAAAAAGCGTTTCAGTTCGAGCGGGGGGTAAACGCCAGTGAGGTGAATTTTATCAACGGCATGTACTGGAACTCTCAGCGAAAAGGGCTCCTTGCAGGCGACAGTCTCGGCCTTGATCTTGATCGCATGGAGCAAGCCTTTATCCAAACTGACAGCCGCCGCCTAGAAATTTCTAAGTCCCTTTCACTGCTAGATCTCGATCCGCTCGCGTTCCTTCAGCTCAAGAGCAAAGGTATGTGCGAATTTGAACTCTCTGAAGATCTGTTCGATTACGACTTCCCTGGGCACTATCGCCGTCAGATTAAAACCATTGAAGTCACCTTCGATGCCGCCAAAGGCGAAACCGTTAACGCCACCCTGATTCAGCTAAACAACAAAACAGTGTTAGAGCCCGACCCCAAAGCCGTGAAATACCTGCTCGATCCCAAAGGGACTGAGCCCCTCACTATTCGCACCGACTGGCGGGTGAGCGAGCAAATTGCGCTCTCCCACGTCGATGCTTACGAAAAGAGTAATGGTCTCTTTGAACTTCGCTTTGACGATGACCGCTACCTGCCATTTGAAGGCACCGGGGCGGTTTCTCGCTGGCGCCTCGAAATGAATGGCAAAAAGGGCGCGATCAGCATGGATGAACTGCTCGATATCACGTTGCGCATTCGATACACGGCGCTGCCTGGCGGGGAAAGATTTGCTGATGCAGTTAAAGGTCTGCTCAAGCCCTACGACGCGGTGCGATTTCTTGACCTTAACTACGACTTCCACGACGAGTGGATAGACTTTCTCGCAAATGAAGACACCTCACTCATCCTTACCCTAAGGCGCGACCAGTTTCCCAATATGGCCAGCAGCCGAATCACTGGCATCTTTAGCAAATTTGTTCTGGTAGAGCCAGCAACGCCCGTTAGCCTCATGCTAAATAACGACGACATGCTGATTCTACGAGATGAACAGTTCTTGGAAACCCCTGGGCTAAGCGTTCGCAACAGTGGAACAAACTGGACGTTTACCGTACAAGGTGAGAAATCAAACCTCAAGACAGTGCAGCTAGTGGTCGGGTATAAGGCCAAGGTTTGATATAAGCGGAACAACAAGAAAGCTGAACCGCCTCTAAACACCTACTCCTCAAAACAGCCGATGACACAACCACGCAGCCGAGGCAGCCGTCAAACCAGAACAAATAAGAAAGCCAATCGCCGTACCCGCCGCCAACGCATACAGTGGGCGAACGCTATCGCTACGGCCTCACAGGCTAGTTCAGCCCGCAGGCAAACCACTCGCAATACCGGCGTGGATAGCGCCCTGAGCGCGGTGCGGCAGATGGGAATTCGAGTCGATCCCGGTGGCAAGGTAGATACGGCAACCGCTCGTAAGGTGGCTGAAGGAGCGGCTATTTCTGCAGCGCGATCGCTTGGGGTAAATATCAAAAAGGCTGACGGCAGTATCGATACGGCGAAGGCGCGAGCAGCCGTTGGTCAGGTACTTGGGTTTTCGATTGAGCGCGGTAGAACTGCACAAGCAGCCGTCGAACAAAGCGAAGCCGCAAAGCGATCGCAGCAGGCTGCCGTCTCAGCTGCCCAATCTATCCTCACAACGGCCCAGGCACTAGGCATAGATACGAGCGATCTTGGTAACAATCTTCAAGATCATAACGGCAATCTAGATACTGCCAAAGCCGCGCGCATTGCAGAAATCGCCCTCGATCTTAACGTTGCTAAAAAAAGACAGTTCGGCAGGCGCGAAGCCCTAGACGCCCTCAACATTAACCTGGATGCAGCAACCTCTCAAAATCCACTTACCCGGCGAGCTGTCAGCGAAGCCATTGAAAAACTTCAATCAGCCTCTGTTATCGTCGATGGAAAAATCGACCGGCGTCAAGCCCTAATCGCCAGAGTCACGTAACAGCAGTCTTTTACAGTCAACCCATTACGCCAATCAGCATTCAGACCAGTATTCAACTCAACATTAGAAGCCATTAGAGGGAAGAGGATAGCCAGCTATGACCAGTGGACCCAGAAGAGGCCGAGCCAGCTCACTACCGGCAAAATCAAAGACCAGAGGCACGTCTAGCCGTTCTAGAAGCCGATCTCTTTCTCAGGCGCGAATAACCACTCAGAAAAAATCAGCTAAACGTCCTGGCAGGATCAACAGACAAAGACTTATACAGGATCTAGATGGTTTTGACATTCCAGCAGATCAAGTCTCTGATGGCTACAGTTTAGATTCAGAGGCGAATGGATATCAACGGACGGCGATTTGGCAAACTGATCGCGGCTCTGCATTCTTTATCCGAGCCCTGACAGATACCAGTGAATCCACCCTGCAAACGCTCACCTCTGATTTTTCACAATTGAATCAAGAGGCACCGCCCTCTGGGCAGGACGCAGCGAATTATCCCACGGAAGTATTTCTTAACCTTGAGGTGAATGCAGCGCCGAACGCAGCCTCTGACACAGCCCTTAACATGGTTGCCAATGTGCGAGCCCACCTAGGTAGGCTCGCGCCCGACAACATGAATTATCAGGTGGACGACTTGGGCGGCGGGAAGTATCGATTGCGATTGGTGTCGAACGCGCTGCCAGCGCCACTGCCTGTACAGAATGCTGCGGCGCCCACTCCTAGGGATAACTTGGCAGAAAGCTCGGCGTCACCCCAGTCAAATAGTCCAAACTTGGCGCCTAATATTCCAGCCCCACCGCCTCGACCCAATATTCCAGCTCCACCGCTAGCGCCGCCCTTATTTCAAGCACCTGCTCAAGCAGCCAATCGTCCCCCAAACCGCCCCATCATGCGAACCTCAATGACGGTTGCTACGGTACAAGATCGAAAGGTGACGGGGACTAATCCGCCGACCGTAATTGATCAACGACAAGAAATTACAGCTTATGTGCAGAATGGCGCAGGGCCAGAACCAACTGTGCTAAGCGAAATGCGATCGCGCTATCAACAACCAGAACAAACCGCAGGAGACGATGTTATTCAGGAATTCGCTGGCGTCGGCGCTTTCGTCAGAAAGATCGGTGCGCCCACGTCCACCGAGAACCCCGTCACCAAAGATCTCTCCAGGATGAGTGAGAACGCCCCAGGAGGGAAAAACGCTAGCCAGCCCATCCTAATGCCTGCCACCTTTGTCACCAGCCAAGTCCCCATTAACCTCACCAATGCGGGCGGCAACATAGTGGACTCTAGCGGGCTCGTTCTGCGCGGGACCACCCAGATGGCGCCTTCTACCAAGGAGCACAACAAAAGTGCGCGGCTAGCCAACATTCTCAAAGGCCAAACAGATCTTACCGCTGACCAGTGGAGTGGCATTGTGCGAGCAGCAGTAGAAGAAAAAGGGGGACGTTCGTATGACAACATTGCCGAGCTCAGTCAAAAGCTCCAGTCCATGAATGATCGGCGGCTCGGCAATATCCCGGATTTATCTACGTCAGAGCTGCTAGTAGAGCTGTTCACCTATGCCGAACGAGCAGGCAAGCTCCCGGAAAATGGGATTATTAGCCCCGGCTGGTTTCTGTCCATTTTGGATACATACACTTTCAACAACGGCGAGCGTTTAGTTGACGGTAGCCCCGCTCCAGACAAACCACTGCCGCAGTATATTCGAGACAACCTCGTTAACAGAATTCTGGTGGAAATAGAAGCCAATGATGGCTCAAACGATCTGAATACTAACTTAGCCTCCTTAACTGCTAAGGTGAGAAGCCGGGAAGTTCGCGAGCATTCAATTTACACGCAAAACGCTGTCAGCCACGGGACTTTTTTCCAAGACTTTCAACCCGCTGCACGCTACTATTTACCGCCTGCAGAGCGTCAACGGCTCCAGAGTGGAGAAAAATCTGAAGGATTCTACGACGGGTCTTCTTTTCGAACGACAGAAGCGTTGCTACTGCCTGCCGATGGAGATGTTGCCGGAGTATATGTGAATACCCATTCATCCCAGAGTATTTTGCAAGCGCTGTACATTGCCAATGAATTTTTTCATCAAACAGGGCGAATCCTGCCGCTGCTGACCTACGAGAGCCAAACAGGTTCCTTGGGCATGCCAGCGCTGCAAAAAATGTCGATGGATCAGGCTTTGGACTTGATGCGATCGCGCTTAGAAAGCGAATCAGCCGCAGCACAACTTGCCCAGCCTGCCAGCGATGCGAGTGCGCCTGCTACCGCAGAGGTAGATCCAGTCACGCTGTTTGAAAGCACCCTTGGGCGATCGCTTACACCCCAAGAAATAGACGGAACGTTCAGAGATGAGGTGATTAGAGACTTGGCCGCCAATAAAAATATCGATTCTAGCAGCTTACGCACACCGTTTAATCAGCTAGAGCCTCGCATTGGAAAGGCACGACTAGAGTCATTTATAAGTAGCCAACAGAAAAAATCAACAGCGCTCCCACCACAAGCGCCACCGAAAAAACGCACACCCGACACCATTCCAGACGGATGGCCAGGTTAAGGAGGTAATTCAATGATTGGACGGAGAAAGAAAAAAGTAGGCGCTACACAAGATAGGGCCCTAAAGCTCAAACGGCGCGGGGCTAGTCGGTCGCCAATTAAGCGAGTTGGTAAGGTGAACCGGACTCAAATTATCCAAAATCGCCTTCAGCGCCTCTTCAGCCGCCGCACCCGCTCATTTGTTGTTGACGGCAATGTTCGGAACAATGTCTTCACCGTAGAAAGTCCTGGCGAGTACGATGCCGTTTTTTGGCGTGATGATGGTGGCCGCAAAGCCCATGTTAGGGTAGAGCGCGATGCCGATGTCTCCATTGCTAGTCTTAAGAACAACTTGCTCACAGATTTCGAAGATACGACGTCTCTAAGAATTCGACCTTCAGAATCGCAAAGGGAAGTCATTAATACCATTGTCATAGAAGCTGACAACAGAACTGACTTTCAAAAATTGGCTCGCGATCTCATCGCCGACTTCAACCGAGACAATCCCTCTCAAGAGTTGGTCTTACTCCAAACCGACTTGATTGAGATGGATGAGTCTACAGATGCTGTTGTTTTTAAGATCTTGCCCGCCTTCTCCCAGCTGAAGGCCGATCTGGTTGCTGAGAGCAATAAACGGAAATCGAATCCTGCCTATCGAAATATACTCAATGCTTTAGATACCTTAATTGGTCTAGAGAACGCAGCCAATCAAACGGTGCAAGCACTTGATGATCAGTTAGAGGCGATCGCAGCCATCGATTCTGCACTTTCTGCCGCAGAGAGCACTAGCCGCTTTAACAAAAGCGATCGCAACAGCGCCCTTGCCCGCCTGAGCACCCGATTGGCAGAGCGAAAGCAAAACCTGCTAGCCAACGTACAAAAACATATCGATGACTCTCCGCAGACACCGCCTCAAGCCTTCTCCCAGCTATTGCTAAACAACAGACATATCCGCCAGGCACTCTTCGACAGTCCGGACACATTCACCGCCATTGTTGATCGCTTACCCAACACAGCAGAAAGCCACACGCAAATTGAGGCCATTGAAAATACCCTCCTGAATACGCCCTTACTCGAAGTGGTCGGTGGCAAGCAACGGGCTCGCACAGATTTGCTGAGCGTAGAAATCCACGAGATTTTTTATCGAAAGAAGACAGAGATTTTAGAAAACGTGATTGAAGGAGAAATCGCAGACACTGACCAACCTGGTCTTGCCGCACTAAAAGCCTTTGGCAAAGAGAACTATTGGAAAATTCTCATTGATGGAAAAGTGCATGCAAGAGATGATAAACACTTTTATGATCGCTCAAAAGGCTTTATGGGCTCGATGATGAAAGGCCTGACGCGAATTGTTCGCAATGTAGATATGCCCTTGACTACTGCCTTTGTACAGAGCCTTCATCAAGATGCCACAGCGCTGGTTACAACAGAAACCCGAATTTTTGACGATGTACCCATTCAGCCAAACAACTTACAGGAAACCGGTTTGAAACAGAGCCCCAATGCCTGGGGTGTTACGAAAGACTATTCCGAAGCCGGTATGCGGGAGCTAGAAGCGCTCAGAGCAGAGCTAGATCGGGTGGCCGGTATCCCCCCAGGCTACTTTGGCGAAGAAAATATGCGCTTTCCTCGCGAGCCCGACAGAGTTATACAGTGGTCTGCGGGCAAGACTCGCGGTGACGAACTGCAAACAACCGTGACAACCCTCATGAACCACGTCATCAGCAAGGCCTATCGCGAAATTGAAGCCGCTGATGGAGACCAGGACCAGGTGATTGGTGCCATTATCGACTGCTGCCGAGGTCTGGGCATTATTCATCCCTTTAAAGATGCCAATGGGCGACTGATTATGTTTATGGTCCTTAATAAGATGCTAATGGAGCAGGGGCTGCCGCCAACGATTTTGGAAGACCAGGGATACATGGTAGGCAAGTCGAAGGCCGAACTGACGCGACTGATTAAGGCTGGTCAGCAACAGGTTATAGACGGATAGTCAGTGATGGATTTGTGTTGAAAGTTCGCCGAGGAAAACTCGGATGTGTTAACTGAATCTCTGAGGTAAGCCACTGGTTTGGCTAGGGCGTGTTTGCAAACTATAACCACAACAGAATCGTGGAGATTGTCACCATCTGACCACGGGACGATGGGGTAAATTTGGTTTTCCTGTCCAACTCTTTTGCGGTGGGAGTAAGGGCTTTAGCTGCTGCCAATGGTCGTTACTTGGGTCTCCACGAGACATCGTTCTTTAGAGATGTACTAGGTAGGAGGTTCTCAGCCCTAGGTGCCTTTTCCCTTCACTTTGCAAACACGCCCTAGATGCTGTGTGATTTAGATGCCATAGCAGGATATTTTTGCCAGTCTCCAGTTGAATAGAAAATTGATTGACTGAAATGAG
>ERZ1740067.420-NODE-420-length-34488-cov-11.459153_pt1 | contig 34488 bp, 25 predicted proteins | sample MGYA00581736_ERZ1740067 | MGnify/ENA primary metagenome ERZ1740067 (study PRJEB43018, sample SAMN04849236) | marine metagenome | isolation source: floating plastic debris | place: Pacific Ocean | collected 2008-08-27 | study: EMG produced TPA metagenomics... | reverse complement strand
GGTTGAGTCCTCAGGACCAGCCTCACGAGAAATTTGTATTCCCTGAAGAGGTACTACCTCGCGGTAACGCGCTGTAAGCCCAGCTTCGGAATCCCTTGAAAAAGCCCCTGCCGTAGTAACTACGGCAGGGGCTTTTTTTGTTGAAGAAAGAATGGGGAATATAGGAGGTTAGGAAACCGCTGATTGAGTACTCAGATTTCGTTATGGAATGGTGCAGGTACCCTCGGTTGTGCCTGGACTGCTGACAGTCGTAGAACCGACAACATCTAGTGTTAACGTACCGCTCGTTGTGAGCACACCTACATTGTCTGAGATATTGGCGCGCTCGAAGGTACCCGCACGGGCGAAGGTGACTGGAGGAAAGGGAAGAGCCGGTGTAGCGACTAGACCGTTGGATAGGTAGTAGCCGTTATCGCTGGTATTGTCTTGTAGCTGTAGACAAAGGGCGACTTCATTCAGTGACAGAGGGTCGGGGACAGAACCACTGATAACAGCTACGTCACTGCCTGCGATGAGACCTTCTCCGGAGCCGGATAGCGTGTTGTTTTGAATAGTTGCCGTGACTAGCGGGGCAGCAGTGGTCGTGGCTGAAGCAGTGTTGGGTTTGAGGTTGTTGAGAATGGCGATTTTTTCGTCTTGGGTGTCTGTGATGGTGTTATTTGCGATCGCAATCTCCAAATCACCATCGGCAAACGTAGCGGCCATAATGCCAAATCCACCATTTCCGTCTACAGGTAACGGATTGTCGGCATTGCGCGTGACCCCGGTTTGCTCCACACCGCTTTGCTGTACTTGATTATCGTCAATAGTTATCTGAGCAGTTTGGTCGCTGTTGTGAAAGAACAGAATACCGTCGCCGCCAGAGTTGGTAACGTTGTTTCGAGACACGCTAGCCATGAAGTTAGCATTGCAGGCCATCAAGACAGAGTCGCCACAGGTCTCTAGCTCAATACCAGAATTACCTGCACCATCGATTTGATTGTCGGTAATGCTGATGGCTGTTGTGGATGTGCCGTTGGCTTCAATATCAATGCCGTCACCATCACTGGTTGTAATATTGCTGATTTGATTGTTTGTGAGGGCAAGCGTGAAATTGGCCGTGTCGGTAAGGTTCACTCGAATGCCGTCGGTTACGGCTGTGTCGATTTGGTTGTTGGTGATGGTGAGGTCGGCTTCGCCTGCGCTTTGTTCTATGAATAGGGCGCGATTGCTCACATTACGAATCAGGTTGTTCTCAACAGCAACCGTTCCTATTGCATTGTTCAGATAGATGCCATTGGCACTTCCAACAATCTCGAAGCCACTCACTCGATTATCACCGCCTGTAAGCGTAATACCATTGTCGCCACCGGTAACCAGAGGGCGATTATTACTGTCTGCACCTGCAAGCGTAACGCTACCAAACTGGGTAGGTAAGCTGACAGCAGTAGCACTGGAATAAACTTGCACACCAGATGGAATTGTAAAAGGTGCGAGTGCATTCGTTCGACTGTCGCCTACCTGCACATATACTAAATCGCCATCGCTGACACTTCGCAGACCAGTATTATCGGTATCACCCGCACTCGTACCCAGCGTCGTAAACGGATTGGCCACACTACCGTTACCTTGATTCGCACCTGCCGCATCCGGCGTCACATGACGAAAGCGATAATCCTCACCCGTCTCAGGATTAACAGCCACCTGGGTTTCACTAGCTGTGCCCCGCATCTCTGAACGAACCAGAATATTGCTATTTCGCTGAATGCTTGACGCAGCCAACCGCAGCCAAATATTGTCCGCTGATCTACTATTGGCTGAGCTATTTGATTGATCGTTAGCTATCACCTCCGATTTTTCAGCACCCCTATTTCTGCCAGGCGAGCGAGGCCTTTGCCCACCGCCCAAACTAGTACCAACAGAAGCAAAAACCTGCGTGCCAAAGATACCATCACTCTGCGCACCTAAGCCCCAGCGAAAGCGATCGCTAACTCTGTGATCCAGCTGCACACTACCCCCCAGAGAATCGGCGGCATAGTAAGCGCTGCCGTATCCCCACAAATTGCCATACCGACCAAACTCACCTAACCGTAGGCCCGCGCCAGCTTCCAAACTTCCCAGTGCCGACTCAAACGGCTGTGCGCCACCGGTTACCAACAACAGCTGATTGCCTTGAAAACGTGTATTGACAGCCTGACCACTGCCAGAAGCATCACCGCTGGCAGCACTTGTTGTCCCAATGGGCACATAGCCATTCACATAGGTCTCCCACTGTGCCCCTTTTAGCTCTGCGCCTAGGCCGATCTGGCTAAATGTGTTTTGCTCTGTATCACGGATGTCGTAGGCGACATAGCCTCCCAAAACCATTTCATCACCGATGGCGAGACGATGACCAACAGCGACATTGCCACCTACATTCCCTTGAGTATCTAACCGACCAGCGGTCGTGAGAAACGTGAGATGACGGCCTGGTAACTGAAACAGCGGGAAAAACGCACTAACTTGACTAAAACTATTACCCTCGTCACCGCTGCGAGGCGTGTTGAAATCAAGGCTATAGCGAGCACCTATCTGTAAGTCACTAGCTGTAGATGCAGTGGGTTGAGCTTGCGCAACACTCGCGGCACCGAGGCCCACAAGCGAGCCACTCGCCAATAATACGCAAGTGAAAGAAGGACGAAACATAAGAAGCGCCTGAAAATAACTGGCTACGGCGGGGCAACGAACAAAGACGCCCAAACTGCTGTCAGTATTCCCAAATAGCGCGTTCCATTAAGAAAACCTGATTAGAAGGATCTAAGCCAATTACACAATCGGGTAGGACTGTAAACCGCTGGTCTCTAAGGGCAAGAATACGGTCCAGGTTGTTCCTTGGTTGGTCCGTTCACGGACGGTGAGCTTTGCGCCTAGGGCATGAAAGAGGTTTTTGGTCGCTTCTAGGTTGAGGCTGAGGCCACCTGTATCGGGCTGAAACATGAGCAAATGGCCCAGCGACTGGAGCGGTGGAGGGGAGCAGGCAGGTCTTGTGTTTGGCTGATTGGGATCAGCCTGGGATTGAAACTGAAGCTTGAGCTGTTCGCCAGCATGAAGGACATGAAGCTGAATGTGGCTGCCCGGTGACACGCTATGGGTAAAGAGTTCTACCAGGCCAGTGAGCACATGCTGCAGCATGGTGGGATCGCTGGCAACCATCGGAAGGTCTGGCGGGAGGCCGACTTCTAGGGAAAGATTGCGGCGCTTGGCAGCTTGCTGCCATTGGGGGATGGCTTCTTGAAAGACTTGATGGAGCGAGATCGCACTCAAAGGTGACTTCAACGACTGACTTGCCGCTTCTAGCTCCACCGCCTTGAAGATCAAGCTAAAGCGATCGATTTGCTGGGTACATTCACGATCAATACTGTTGAGCCGCTTGATTACCTGCTCATGGAGATCTTTGCGCTTGAGGAGCGATCGCGTGTAGGTGCGAATCGTTGTCAGCGGCGTACGAATCTCATGGGCCATTGCCTTGAGAAAATCAGCATCTGATACAGATTCGCCAGCAGCATCTGCGCTTTGAGACGTTTCACCATTCACCTGTGCAAAAACTGGGGTTGGATGCGGCGCTACCTGCGGCAAACAGGCCAGCATCCAGCGGTTGAACTGGCTGACGATACGGTAGTTTGGCTCTTTTGGGGTGAACTTGTCGACGAGGGCTTCGACAAATTCGAGCTGGTGGGGGCGAATCATAAGGATGCGCGATCGCAGCATTCGCCACACAGAATTCACCACCTGCGGCATAAATGAAAACTGAAAGCTCAGCTCGCCATCGGCATCTTCACCAAGCACCACTACCAGCGAGAATTCTGGTGTAAAGACACAAGCAAACTGCTCTTGAGTGAGTGGATCGTCTTCTAATAGCGGTAGCAAACGCGGCGCGTGAGGTTGATTAAAACCAAACGTTTTCTGCGTCTTTTTTAGGATTCGCTCTACAGGTGAGAGTGCACTAAAGGCCGCCGTGAAATCTTCGGAAGAACTCGGAACAAAGGTCCAATTCGATAGCTTTGGCACCAGCGCTGGTTCTGTGAGCAGTGGAACAGGTCCAGAAAGGACTAGCGCCTGTGGGCCTTTGCTACGGGCAGTTTTTTTAATGCGCTTGCCGGATTTGGTCGTTTTTGCAGGTCGGTTGATTTGTTGGAGAAGGAGGTGGTTGAGGGCTGCGATCGCACCGTGCCACTCGCGCTCTGCTCGCTGCTGACGCGCTTCGGAGGGAAGGCTATCGCTTACCGTACCGCTATCGCTATTAGCATTTTCATCCTGCGAAAACTCATCCGCAAATTCCCCAAGGGCAACCAGCGCACTAATCGTCGGTAAAAGCTGATCGGTCGCGCCCATACTGATGCCTACAATCGCTAAGCTGTGTCACTGCGAATAACAACGCTATATACAGAGTACGGCGAAGCCTTTTATCCTGACTATGGGTAGAACCGAACGTTGGAATTCGGTTAGCAATGCTAAAGAATGACATCTACAGATCGGAATAGATCTTGTTGTTCGCTGTGAGACAAATTAAACTAATTAGACTTAATTATTTTTGGTGCGCTCCGCACCTTGTGCCCGCATTTTTGGTGCCCGCATTTTTGCATCCGCATTTTTTGTAACTGAGCTTCCCGGCTAATCATGTCCTCGGGTAATTTTATATGGCCTCCCCTATCACACTCGAATCTTCAAAGGCAACCCAGCGAGTCAGTGGTGCCTACGCACTGATTGATAGCCTGGTTCGCCACGGTGTCAAACATATTTTTGGCTATCCCGGCGGCGCAGTTCTGCCTATTTACGATGAGCTGTACAAGGCAGAGGAAGCCGGTAAGGTTCAGCATATTTTGGTGCGGCACGAGCAGGCAGCTTCTCACGCGGCAGATGGATATGCCCGCGCGACTGGTGAGGTAGGCGTTTGCTTTGCAACCTCTGGCCCCGGTGCGACCAACCTCGTTACGGGGATCGCCACGGCGCAGATGGATTCGATTCCTATGGTGGCGATTACGGGGCAGGTAACACGCGCCGCTATTGGAACAGATGCCTTTCAAGAAACAGACATTCACGGGATCACGCTACCGATTGTGAAGCACTCCTATGTAGTGCGCGACCCGAATCAGATGTCGCAAATCGTAGCTGAGGCTTTTTACATTGCCAGAACCGGCAGACCGGGCCCTGTGTTGATTGACGTGCCTAAAGACGTTGGCTTTGAAGAAATTGACTACCTTCCCGTAAACCCTGGTGATGTGAAAATTCCTGGCTATAAGCCAGAGGTGCCGATTGACTTGGATCAGGTGGACGCGGCGATCGCACTTCTCCAAGCGTCCGAACGTCCCCTGTTTTACGTGGGCGGCGGCGCGATCGCCTCTGGAGCCCATGCCGAGATTCAGCGGCTCGCCGAAACTTTCAACGCACCCATGACCAATACCCTGATGGGTAAAGGCGCTGTCGATGAGCATCATCCGCTATCTGTTGGGATGCTGGGAATGCACGGTACGGCCTACGCCAACTTTGCTGTTAGCCAGTGTGATTTGCTTGTGGCTATCGGCGCACGGTTCGACGACCGGGTAGCAGGGAACTTGGAGAAATTTGCAAGCCATGCCAAGGTCATTCATATTGACATTGACCCGGCGGAAGTGGGTAAGAATCGGGTGCCCGAAGTGCCTGTTGTTGGCGACGTAAAAAGTGTGCTAGGTCAGCTGCTGTCGCGATTGGATGATCAGGCTCCGCCGGACGCGAATAAAACGAAGGAATGGCGCGATCGCATCGACACCTGGAAAGCAGACTTTCCTCTCGTCGTCCCTACCTATCCGAACGAAATCTCCCCACAGTCAGTCATTGCAGCTCTCACTAAGCAAGCTCCTGACGCATACTGCACGACAGATGTAGGCCAGCATCAAATGTGGGCCGCGCAGTTCCTTAAAAACGGTCCTCGCCAGTGGATTTCGAGCGCTGGGCTTGGCACGATGGGCTTTGGCTTGCCCGCTGCGCTGGGTGTACAAGTGGCACTGCCAGATGAGCAAGTCCTCTGCATCAGTGGCGATGCCAGCTTCCAGATGTGTTTGCAAGAGCTAGCGACTCTGGCTCAGTACGGCATCAAGGTTAAAACCGTTATCTTGAACAATGGCTGGCAGGGAATGGTTCGCCAGTGGCAGCAAACCTTCTTTGGGGAGCGTTATTCCTCCTCTAATATGAGCACTGGGATGCCGAACTTTGAGCTGTTGGCGCAGGCCTTTGGCGTGAAAGGGATGGTGGTGAACGATCCAAGTAAGATGGACGACGCGATCGCTGAAATGCTCGCCTTTGATGGGCCCGTGCTGATGGATATTCACGTTCGCCGGGATGAAAACTGCTACCCCATGATTCCACCCGGTAAGAGTAATGAGGATATGGTGGGATTGCCGGATAAGCCGAGGCCCTGACTTCGGCTACGCTCAGCCACCGGGTAGTGCTAATACCGAACCCTGAGCGGAGTCGTTGACGTAGTCTGCCGTAGGCGTAGGGTGACGGAAACTACGGACCCGTAGATGTATCTAATAGTATCTACGGAGATAAAGTGAATAGCCACGCGCTGAAGCGACCATAAATCGTGAAGCAACCTTAGCGTCGACCGGGAAAACTCGGTCGACGCAACTTTTTTTGATATGAGAAAAAGGGAATATTGAGCTTGTGAGAGGAGTATTTCGTTCGTTTTGATAGGTGTGCGCAGTTAGCCATAGGAAAAAAGCAGAGAAAAGTTTGGAATGGGTCTTGTTCTTCTACCGATGTCGGGGTAGGATGCGCGTAATTTAGTAAAGGCCGCGCTGGCGTATCCCGAAGAAACCCTGCAACTCTGCTTCGTATAAGACTTACAGCGCCCTACGTAAATTCACAGAAACTTCATAGAAAAGACATCTCTTTCTTGCAGCCGCATGGTTTTCGCCACCGATTTTGATCCGATTGATTCGTCTTCTGCTTCCCAGCGCCGTAAAAGTAACCAAGCCCGCATCAGCCCTGTGCATCAAACCAATCGTTTGATAGCTCAGGCTGCTCAAACTCAGAAAGTAGCCAAGCAGGCAGAGCAAAAGCGACAGGCTCAGGTAAAAAAAGCCCAAACGCAAATTGAAGATGCGACCGATATCGATCTGGCTGATATCGAAGTCGCCAGCCGCACTGCCCCCCCTTCAGCAATTGATAATCTGGCGTCAATATCACCTTCCGTGGCACCGCTACGTAAGCCGAAGCTGCCGCTCCCACTCAAGGTACTCAACCAAGTACAGCACGGCTCTACTATTGTCACCAGCATTTTGGTTGCGGGAGCGCTCGCTCTGTACGGGTCTAGCGTATATGTCGACAAATCGGTAAATCGCACAATGAGTCATCTCAATCGTCTACAGAGTGATTCGCAGCAGCTCACGTCTGCTAATGAAGCAATTAAGCAAAGCTTGGCCGAGCAGGCAATGCAGGAAGATTCTGGGCTAGAGCCTTACGAGGCAGGTGATGTTTTGTTTGTTGAGCCTGAGCCGCTGCGTGCGGAGAAGGAAATTGTCGAAGCGGAACAGGTGGAACGGTTTAAGCCGATTGGATATTAGGCGTCTGTTGCTGCATTGGGCACAGCGGTGCTGAGCCCCTACGTCGGTACGGTATTTCAATCGTAGGATTTCTATTTTCTTGTCGCTGCATCTGCTGCTACCCATTTACTATGGCCACTACTCCTCGTACTCGCCGTGCTCAGTCTCGGCGTAAAGTCACACCTAAGCTGCCGAGGTCTACACCTGAGGCGATTCGTGAATTTCGAGAGAAGTCGCCACGGCTACGATTGATTAGCGTTTGGCTGGTGCTGATTGTTGGCATGCTGGGCCTGACGGGTCGGCTGGCTTATTTGCAGCTGGTGATTGGTGGCGACTTGAAGGTGATGGCCGAGGAGCAGCAGGCGACACAGACCACGCCAAGAGCGTCTCGACGGCAGATGGTAGACCGACAGGGCAATGTAGTCGCGATGGACCGGGTAGTGTACACGCTCTATGTACATCCTAAGTTGTTTAAAGAAACACCTGAGGCGATCGCAACTTCCCTTTCAAACGTACTCACCACCGATGCCCTAAAAGGCAACACACAGTCACTGATGCAGCGCTTTGGCGAGCAGGAAACCGGCATTAAGCTCGTGACTGACATTTCGGAAGAAACTGCTAAGCGACTGAGAGACCTGAGGTTAGACGGGCTAGATTTGTTGCCTTCACCACGGCGGGTGTATCCGCAGGGTGAGCTGTTTTCTCAGGTTACTGGCTACACCGATTTGGAAGGTGTGCCCAAAGAAGGGCTAGAGGTCAGCTTTCAGTCTTTGCTGACCTACCCTAAGCCCAGACCGGGCGAAGCGGGCTCTTTGCAGGTTGTCACTCGCGATGATTTGCAGGTACAGCTGACGATTGATAGCCGCTTGCAGCGGATTGCTCAGGAAAATTTGGCGGCAACGGTGGCTGAATACAAAGCCAAACGCGGTGCACTGATTGTGATGGATAGTCGGACGGGCGCAATTTTGACGCTGGCAGTTGCCCCTACTTACGATCCTAACGAGTATTACGATGCGGAGATTGAGTATTTTAAGAATTGGGCGGTGAGTGACCTGTATGAGCCGGGGTCTACTTTTAAACCGATCAATGTTGCGATCGCACTCGAAAACGGCACCATCAGCGCAGACGACACCATCTACGACGAAGGCAAAATCCAAATCGGCCCGTGGCCTATCCAAAACGTAGACTTCAAATACATTGGCGGCAGGGGTGCGATTTCCATTACAGACGTGCTGCGCTATTCGAGCAATGTGGGCATGGTGCATGTGATGGAGACCCTAGAACGCTCTACTTACTACGAATGGTTGGAAAAGCTAGGACTCGGGAGCAAAACAGGCATTGAGCTGCCTGGCGAAGTGAATGGCCAGATAAAAGAGCGCGAACAGTTTGTAAATAGCGCGGTGGAAGCCGCGACAACGTCATTTGGCCAGGGCTTTTCGCTGACACCTTTGCAGCTAGTGCAGCTACATGGCACGTTAGCTAATGGCGGCAAGCTGGTAACGCCTCACGTAGTGCGTGGCACGTTGGACGGGGAAGGTCAGCTCACCTGGACACCTGAGAGAGAGGAACCCAAGCGCGTGTTTTCTGAAGAAACCACTCAGCAGGTGCTGACAATGATGCAAGAGGTGGTAGATGACGGTACCGGGGCGGCAGCTAAGGTGGATGGGTATCAAATTGCTGGAAAGACCGGGACTGCGCAGAAGGCGACAGAGTATGGATCTTATGGCAATCAGCGAATTACGAGCTTTGTGAGCATCGCGCCTGTAAGCGATCCTCGCTATGTGATTTTGGCGGTGGTAGATGAGCCGCAGGGTGAGAATGCCTATGGCGGTACGGTGGCTGCACCGCTGGTGAAAAAAATGCTGGAATCGCTGGTAGTTTTAGAAGGGGTTGCACCCGACGAAGGAACAGAGCCTATCTCACCTAATGATGCTGTGAGTCCTGAATCAGAGACGGCAAATCCAGCGGAGACCGAAGCCCAATAGTCAAACCTTTTTATGCGCTATGTGATTGGGGTAGATATTGGTACGAGTAGTACTAAGTCTGTGCTGTTTGATGTAGAAGGGAAGCAAATTGAGCGGAGTGGGCAGGGATATGTGCTGAAATCGCCCCAACCGGGCGCAGCCGAACAAGATCCCAATGACATCGTCAAAGCCACCATTCAAACAGTCGCTGAGGTTGTTCAAACTAGTGGAATCGATCCCGACAGCCTAATCGGAATTGCGTTTAGCGCGGCAATGCATACGCTGCTGTTACTAGGAGAAGATGAACAGCCGATTACGCCTATGTATACCTGGGCAGATAATCGAAGCAATCGCCTGACTAAAAAAGTACGCGCCAAAACCCCTAATCTTTATCGGAAAACCAGTCTCCCCATTCACCCCATGTCACCTGTGGTGAAGCTAGCTTGGTTAAAAGAAGAAGAACCTGACATTTTTGAGAAAGCTAAACGGGTTGTTTCTATCAAAGAATATGTGCTGAACCGCTGGTGCGATGAGTGGGTTATTGACCTATCGATTGCGTCTACAACTGGCTTTTTGAATTTGGCATCGCGCCAGTGGGAAAATGACGCTTTGAACGTAGCTGGAATCAGCGCCACTCAGCTTTCGCGCATTGTGCCGACGACTTATCAGCTGAGCTTGAAAGAGGCGGTGTCACAGAAAATAGGAGTTGCTGCCAGTACGCCTGTGGTGATTGGGGCGAGTGATGGGCCACTTTCTAACCTTGGGGTGGGGGCGATCGCACCCGGAAGCGCCGCCATCACCCTCGGCACCAGCGGAGCCGTGCGCCAAGTAGTGCCAAAGCCCAAAACCGCCGAAGCCGCACAGCTCTTTTGCTACGCACTGACCGAAGACCACTGGGTGATGGGCGGTGCGGTAAACAATGGCGGTATTGCCTTGCAGTGGACCCGCGATAGTTTGGTGCCGTATTCTATACCGCCCGAGGAAAGATCGCTACCCACAGCAGAACCTAGCGTCTCTACTTATGAGCGACTTACCGCCATGGCGGCTCGCATTGCCCCTGGCGCAGACGGCCTGATTTTTCACCCGCACATCCTTGGAGAAAGAGCTCCCTTGTGGGATGCCCAAGCTCGCGGTAATTTCTTCGGGCTAGGTCGCCACCATACGCAAGATCACCTCGTCCGATCCGTAATGGAAGGCGTGCTGTACAACATGGCCAGCGTATTTGGTGCGCTAGAGACCGCAGGCGGCGAAGTTGACACGCTCAGAGCATCTGGTGGCTTTGCCCAATCGGCACTTTGGCAGCAGATGCTGGCAGATATTTTCGAGCGAGATGTGGTGATTCCGACGGTGATTGAGAGCTCGGCTTTTGGGGCAGCGGCGATCGCACTAGTAGCCCTAGGCGAATGGTCTGAACTCGGGCGGGTAGGGGAGTGCGTGGAAATTGCTCATACGCGATCGCCCATTCCAGAAAACGTGAACCGCTACCGCAAGATATTGGCAATTTATCGCGATTTACTCAGCGGCTTTGAATCGCAGTATGCAGCATTGCAAGCCGCAATTCGAGACTAATCCCCCCATACTCCTTAGCCTTAGCCTCCGCGTAGCGGATAGTCATCGGGAGAAGCAAGCACTCGGCGGCGCTACTATTCCGGTGTCGATTCGTCTAAATCCACTGAGATTTAGAACAGAATCTCTGTACCGATTCCCAGCGACAAAATCTCCTAGCTGCAAGGAAGGCGTAGGCGCAGCACTCTGGCCGAAGATGAAAGAACTGTCTTGATTAGTCACGGCTTCACCAATAACAAAGTTATCTTCTACCGTGCCGCTGACACAGGCCAAAAGCGTTCTGTCGGCATATTCAAGGTTTCCAACAATCCGATTACCCAGCTTACGAAAAGTAAACAGCGTTCTTTCTGGCTGGAAGGGAAATTGATTAGGATTACCGAATCCAACAGGTGAAATAGCTCTGTAAACACCATTGGGTAGTGCCGCGACAGAAGCGGTAAAGCCGGGTCGAGGAATACTTGGAGAACTGACGTTGGTGGTTGTTGTCGTTGTTGTCTGCGAAGAACGATTGGGAAACCGCTCATAGGGATTTTCGATAATGATGGTGCCAGCAAGGCCTGGTAGCGCCACAAGGCTCAGTGTGGTGGAGAAGGCAACGGTAGCAAGAGCACGTAATGCTGAAAATGTTTTCATGGGGCGAAGTAGGGGCTATAGGGTTGCAGCTAGTTACAACTATAAGCGGAAGCAGGCGAGCGCTTCCTCAACAGATCCAAAAACGAATTCAAATCGCACCCATGATTAGTCAATTATACTGAGATTATGCAGTGATAAACATAATCTCAGCTAATTGATCGCGAACTCCCCAACTAAGAGCAGCTTTCTACAGGTAGCCGAGTACCTGCATTAATACGAGAGAACGTTTCTAGGTTCAGCACCGAACCTTCGTATTGCCCATCTTCAACTTCTGTTCCTAAACTCAAAAATCCTCCGGCACGGACAGTCTCGCTGTAAGCGTATGAATCACCTGTAATGGTGTCGCCATCAACCGTTCCAGTAATGCAAGCGCCCCCTTCATTATCGATAAAGGAAAAATTGCCGGTCACCGTATCGCCAAACTTCCGAAAGAGAAAGAGCGCACCGCCGGCTTCTAGCAACTCTTCGTCGGTGACGACTCGATTGGGAAACTCAGCAGCTACAAAACGGTAGTTGCCGTTGGGCAAATCAGCAATGGTAGGGGCCGATGGCGCAAATACAGAAGGCCCAGGAGAGGGTGTTTCAGTAATTGGGGCTGCCGGGGCAGGCTCTGGCGAGGCGTCTGGCGCAGGATTGGCCGCTACTTGACCACAGCCCAAGGTAGCATCAACGGCTGCAAAGCCATCGCCATCAGCGAGTTCGGCAACGTCTATATCCAGCAGCGCTGCATAGTAAACGGGCTGATCGATCATCAGCTGGCGAGCGTCGGCAATAGAAATGTCGTACAGAGTGAGCGATCGCGTTTCGCTAATGTCAGCCCGTTGCTCTGCATTTTCAGGATTAGGAACAAATGCGGGAAACTGCTCAAGCAAAAAGTTAGTATTGCCCTCAGACTCTGTGAGCGTAACGTAGGTTCTCATCCCAAACACATTCGGCACACCGCTGTTGGGATCATAGCGACAGAGAGTCACTGTCTCTGTCGAGGCTACTGGCGCTTCTGACGATTGGGCAAACCCGGCAGAAGCACTGAGAAAAATAGCAAGCGGAGACAGTGCCATTGCACTAAATGGAGAAAGTGCGATCGCACTGAATAGGGACGTTTTCAAAGGATGCAACATGATTCAGATATCAGAAATAAGGGGGCAGATAAAAGAAATATCTATGGGCGTATCTATTTAGACACAGTCCGCTACCACCATACTGAGGCCAAAAAGCATACTTTTCAGCTTTTATAATCTTTTCTTCCGCAAAAATCGACCTGATTTGTCGCCTTTACGACCCATTAGTCTGCATCAGCCGGGCTAGCTGATTCAACGATGGGAACATCGCACTCGCTGGGAGCCAAAGAAGTTCCTGCATTGATCCGTGAATACTCACTCAAGTCCAACAGTGATTCGGCGTAGAAAATGCGCCCACCCACCGTTTGAGGCTGGCGAACCTGAAAGGTTGAAAGGCCAGCATAGGGTTCATAACTATCTCCTACTGCTGTAGCGGGTTCACCAGAGTTCGCACTCTCGGCATCAGCACTTTCGTCAGGAATCGCTTCAATCACGTAGGCTGGGCCTACCACACTGTTACCGCTGAGCGAGCCATCGATACACACCCCAGACTGACCGAACTTAGGGTAAAAATGACCCACGACACTATCGCCAGTTTTGGTCAACAAAAAGATAGCTCCGCCGTTGGCAATCAGCTGCTCGTTGCTATACACGCCGTATTCATAGTTACCGCTCAAATATCGATAGACACCGTCTGGCAAGGTTTCCAAAGTAGGCCAAACAACACAATCAAAAGGTGAGGCCGGCTCAAAGGATGGCGTGACGTTGGTCGGGACAACACTAGGGTCGCTAGGCGGTGGGGAAACAGGTCGAGAGGGGATAGAGAGCACCGGCGTAGAGGTCTCAGGGACAGGTGTTGTAGCAGGTGGCTCGGGCATGGGGGTTGTAGCGGGCAGCTCGGGCGCAGGCGCTGCGGGTGGGAGCGCAGAAGGATCTAAGTTTGGAATATCGTCTGCGGGCTCACCCGGTGGAGCGGATGGCGAGTCCGTTGGATCTTCTTTACTATTACTACAGCGATTTTGGGGCTGGGTAGGGGCAGCGTTAGCAACAGCGTCGACAAAAGCTAGCGAATTTGGCGCTATTTCTGCGGGTAGGGTCCGAGCCGTATCACGCCAGACGGTCGTCCATTCTTGAGCCGAGGTCACTAGCGGCTGAGGCGCTGAGGATACAGGATGGGCAATGTGGCCTTGGGCCGACTCAGTAGAGGTAATCACTTCGCGGTACGCCCCGTTGCTCATCCCGCAGGACAACTGCATGGCGTCTGGCGTTAGCGGCTGAGTCGCGGCAAGTAGCAGCGGTGAGACGACAATCGCAGCGGGTAAAAACGACTTTATAGATGAGGGCATATTAAAGAGGATTACAGTGGGGAACGCGCAAAGCTATGTCTTCTTACTTTACATAATTTAACCAGAGCTTAATGAAATTACTCAGTAATAGTACGTAGTTCTAATAGAAGTATGGGGGAGTCAATCTTTTAGCTTATGGTTCATAAGAACTATTTCACAGTAGAAGGCAAAGTCATAGGACGACGACGACCGCTGTTTACAGATTGGGCGGTGCCACTGCCACCTGTTGAGGCTAGCGGAAGCAGCTCACTAACGCTACGAGACCTCATCATTGCGGTAGTACGCGCAGAAGTCAGTGATTTTCAAACCCGCCAAGTGGAAGCGCGGTTGCAGAAAATTTTGAGCGCAGCTGACATTGCGCAAGGACTAACCCAGGGCAAGGTGACGATGGGCGATCAAGACCTGGCACAGTTCGTAGATGTGGACGCGGCTATAGATGTCGCAATTCTGGGATTCATCGATGGGCTCTACTACGTTTTTTTGGATGAGGTTCAGCAGGAAAACCTGGATGCGCCAGTGTATCTAAAACCCGATAGCAAACTGATGTTTTTACGCTTGGTTGCTCTGGTGGGTGGCTAAGTAAACCCTCTGCTGAAATAGAAATTCAAGTGTAGAAGAGACTCTAGGGAGATAGGCGCGTGCTGAAAAGGGAGGACGCTCAGGCAGCTCTAAAAGAATTTCGGGTTGCTGACTGGGAAGCCCGGCGAGTAAAAGAGCTAGAGGCACTACCCACTATGCTGGGCGCATGGGGAGAGGCACTGCTGCGCGTGAATGGCAGCTCTCTTAAGGATGTGGATAAGGCGATCGCAGCCCTTGAGCACTGGCCAGCAGACACCCAGCGTCAGCTATTCCAAATAGCCTTTCCAGGGATTAGCAAATACGTCTACAAAACCTACAGCTCACTGCTGCTCACGCTACCGTATCAGTCGAGCTATGCCAGACGCGCCTTTCGTTCGGCGAACCCTGCGCACTATTCGGAGCGGCGAAAACAGTGGCTGAGAACCCTACTATTTATCACCAGAGGCTATGAACAGCCCGTTGAGTGGTATGCCGCTTGGGCGCCGCATGTACATCATCAAGCCGATGCGCTGGGTCTGCTGTTTGCAATGGCGATTAATGAAGGTGGCGACGTTGGCACCCAAGTCTTTGAGATTCTGTGTGAGTCGGCCCGTGGAGAGCACGAGACTGGTGGCATGGGCCGCCATGTCACCCGAGGACTGCTAGTGGCTAATCGCCCTGAGGGCTGGCAGCTGATGGAGAATATGCTAGTGGCAGCGCAGCGGCAGGAAGGACTACGTCAGGTCATTCTCGAAACAATTGATGAAGCCCATCCTGAAGCCTTTGCTCGGATGCTGCGGGTGATTGGAGAACAGAATATGGTGCGATTTAGTGCCACAGTTCGGGCGGCAGATACTTGGTTTGGGCTGGGCTGGGACGTAGATCAGCGGCGTCAGGTACAAGAGAGTTTAGAACAAACGCTAGCGCTGTTTGAGCAGCCGGAACAGGTAAAGGTAGCGATAGAAAGTGACGAGGCGCAGCAGGTATTTTTGGGGTTGTGGCGGTTGGCCTATGAGGACGTGGAAAAGGCGATACTCCCAGGGAGTGGCTCCGCCATCGCAGCGGCTGAAAATCTCTTGAAAGACGACCGCGCGGAACATCGCTTTGTTGCCATTTATCTGTTGCGACAGCTGAATATTCCAGAAACACAGAATCTACTGCTGCCTTACCTAGAAGATCCGCACATGCGGGTCGCAGCGGAAGCTTTCTTTGCCGTCAGCTATGCCGAGAACGCTGGAGAAAGTGACCGATTTGAACGACTAGAAACATTTCTATCACGCGTGCCAGAAAAAGAGGTTGCGATAGAACCGCTGGTGTGGCCGTGGATGAGTGCGCAGCTATCACAGAGGCGAGTGGGAGAGGCCCTAAAGCGGGCGTTGGGCTATCGGCCCGTTCAGAGGATGATTCCCTATCTTTCGGTCATGGATATCTGGCCAAGATCCCGGATAGGCACAGATTTAGTAAAAGCTCAACCTTGGGATGATGAGACTAAAGCGGCGGTATTTGAGCTAGTGGGCGATCGCAGCAGTACCGTAAGAGAAAGCGTGTTGCGATCGCTCAAAGAACACTACACCCCAGAGCCCGCAGAATCTCCTCAGCTAGAAGCACTCCTCACTCGCAAAGCTGCTGACCTGCGTCGAGGCATTCTCTCTCTTTTACTCAAGCAATCTGATGCAAATGCGTTAAAAAGTGCTGAGCGATTGCTTCAAGCCAAAAAGGCTCCACAGAGACTCGCTGGACTAGAACTGCTAGAGCAATTGCAGCAAAACGAAAGAGCAAATGGACAACAGCTAGCAGAAAGCTATATCGAACAGCACGCTAAGCGTTCTGCCAGCGAGCAGGAACTCCTCGATAAGCTGTTGGCCAACAAACAGAATATACCGACACTCAATGACGCGTTAGGATTGGCACCTCTGCCGATGCGGTCACTTATCACACCACCCCAAAGGCCACAACAACCGGTCACCTTAGTCTCTGAGGCAACTCAACGGCTCCTCACAGATTTAGACGCACTGATTCTTGCACACCGCACCACGCCCATCACGGTGCACTATCCCAATAAAACAGAAGAGACTTTACTCGGTAATCTCAGCTGGCTGCCCTACTACAATCTGAAGCTATCGAAAGAAGAAAATATTCAGAAGTTCCCACTGGCAAAGGTATGGCTAGGCTGGTGGGTGAATCGCTCTGATGCGCTAAGAGATGGGGATGGACTGGAGCTGTTGCGGGCGATCGCAGCCTTCACTCAGCGCAGCTACACCCAATACCATATCCAGAGGACTCACAACCTCGGGTTTCAGCGACCTGACTGGATAGTTCACTTTACCGGTCAGTGGTTCACCGAAAAAGAAGCACTCGAAAGCAAACAAATTTCCAGCATTTTAGACTGGTTAGACGCTGTTCTATCTCCAGAAAGAACCGCAAAAGAGACCGACAAGCAAACTGAAGAACAGCAAAAAATCGACTTCTTACTAGATGCCGCAGAATTTACCCTGGCAGAACTTGCTGACGTCAAGCATTCACAGCCCTTCGAGTGGCGAAATACTGACCTGACTGGCTGGCTGACACTGGCACGGCATCGTCACTTGCCCCAGCAGTGGCGTGAGGACCAAATTCATCGCCTCTGGAGATTACTGCGCTGGTATGAGGCACCCGATCTTCCTACGCTGCCGCATTGGAAAGCAACAGGAGATATCTACAACAGCTATCAGCCAGTAACCGACGGCAGCGGCAACGTGCAGCATATGCGCCCTAGCCTCCAGGAGATTACGGCTGCCTTTGCGGTGGGGGCGGCAACAGAAGCGGACGTGTGTAGCTACTTGACCGGCGCATCAGGTGTGCGCACTCGCTTTAGCGAATTGCAGCTGTTGACTCGGCGAAAAACTGCGCCTGATTTGATAGCGTGTCCGGCGCTGGTGCCAATTGTGAATAGGTGTCGCGATCGCATTCTCCACATAGAACTCACCCGAGGCGAGCTGCCCACCGCCGCCACCGGCCCAGCCCTCGCCCTCAGCAGCATCAGCGGCATTCCCAATCTCATCAAACTATTGCAAAATTTCGGTACCGAAAAATTTGCCCGTGGCTGGCTCCGCGATAGCCAAAGCAAAGCCTCCAGCTTCAGCCATCTTTTCCGCGCGTCCTTCCCCGCAGCTGACGACACCCCCACAGCCTTCGCCCAGCAAGCAAAAGCCGCCAAAATTCCAGAAAAGCGCCTGGTAGAAATCGCCGTCTACGCCCCCCAGTGGGCCCAATACGTAGAAAATGTGCTTGGGTGGAAAGAACTCACCGAAGCCGTATGGTGGTTCCATGCGCACACCAAAGACAACGCCTGGCAAGTAGACCGCGAAATCCGCGAACTCTGGACAGCCCAAATCGCCGAACGCACCCCACTCTCCAGCGAAGACCTGGTCAATGGTGCGGTAGACGTCGCTTGGTTCCAACGCATCTACAAAAAGCTAACGCCCAAGCGCTGGGCTCAGCTAGACCAAGCCGCCAAATACGCCTCCGGGGGCGGTGGCCACAAGCGGGCCCAGCTCTTCGCTGACACCATGACCGGCAAAACAAAGCGAACTGACTTACTCAAGCGCATTCAAGACAAACGGCATCAGGACACAGTGAGAGCGCTAGGCCTCTTGCCTCTTGCAAAAGGGAAAAAGAGAGAAGCCGATCTGTTGAAACGCTACGAAGCCATTCAAGAATTCGTACGAACCAGTCGCAAATTTGGAGCACAGAGAAAAGCCAGTGAAAAGCTCGCCGCTCGCATTGGCATGGAGAACTTAGCGCGTACAGCAGGCTACCTAGACCCACAGCGGCTAGCGTGGGCAATGGAAAAGGTGGCGATTGCAGACCTTGCCACAGGCCCCGTCACCCTCACCTTTGACACAGTCATCATCAGCCTCGCCATCACAGAAAAAGGAGACCCTGAACTCACCACGCTCAACAAAGGAAAACCGCTCAAAAACATTCCTGCCAAGCTTCGCAAAGACACAAAGGTCAAAGCCCTACAAGCGCGAAAACAATCTATTACCCGTCAGGCGAGCCGTATTCGTCACTCTCTCGAAAACGCCATGTGCCGGGGCGATGAGTTTACCGGCAGCGAACTCAAGCAGCTGCTCACCCACCCCATTTTACGCCCCTCGCTCAATCGACTGATCTTCATCGATGAAAACGGCCAATGTGGCTACCCTATAAACAACAATCTCGTAAATCACGACGGTGCCCAAACGCCTATTAATGAGAGCATGGCCCTACGCATCGCCCACCCTGTCGACCTAGCCAGCGCTGGCGAATGGCACCTTTGGCAACAACACTGCTTCACCCAAGAACAAATCCAACCCTTCAAACAAATCTTCCGTGAGCTCTATGTCCCCACCCTGGCAGAACAACAAGGCCAACAACAACAAGGCCAGCTCAAAGGATCTGTTCGCTATGCGGGCCATCAGGTCAACCCACGTCAATCCGTCGCCCTTCTCAACCAGCGAAACTGGATCGCCCACCCCTACGACGGCATCCGCCGCACCTTCCATGATGAAAACATCGTCGTATGGATTGAATTTGAAGAAGGCTGGTACACCCCTAGCGAAGTAGAAGGCTTCACCCTCGACACCATCTGCTTCGTCCATCGGCAAACCCACAGAGCAATGGACATCGCAGACGTGCCCCCTCGCCTGTTCAGCGAAGTCATGCGCGATCTTGACCTGGTCGTCAGCGTCGCCCATCAAGGCGGTGTAGACCCAGAAGCCAGCGCCTCCACCGTAGAAATGCGCACCGCTCTCCTCCGCGAAACCTGCCACCTACTCAAGCTGAACAACATTCGCCTGCAAGAACCCTACGCCCTCATCGAAGGCCAGCTCGGCAGCTACACCCTCCACCTCGGCAGCGCCACCGTCCACCGCCAGCCCGGCGGCTCACTCTGCATCATCCCCGTCCACTCTCAGCACCGAGGCCGCCTCTTCCTCCCCTTCGCGGACAGTGACCCAAAAACTGCCGAAGTGATGTCAAAAGCGTTGCTGCTGGCGCAGGACCACAAAATTCAAGATCCGACAATATTAGAACAGTTGAGATAAAGGTGCTCGGGATTTTCGAACTGCTATCGTATGGACACAGGAGATAAACAACTTCCTTGCTAAAATTTGAAGCTGATACGTTCTCAACCCTGTCAGTATCACTATCGGAAAGGTTGAGGTCTACACCTATCGCTCAAGCCTTAAAACCTGACTGGCTGTCAGGCCCATCTCAGAGAACAAAGTGGAAGAGATCGGCTCGTCATCTCGAAACTGCTGAATCTCATACCGGCCATTGATCAATGTACAGATAGAAAGTGTGGGCCTCTTTGGATTGCCAATATGGCGAGTGCCGCCTAGTCCGGCATAGTCTGCAATCCAATATTCGGGTATGCCCAGCGTTTCGTAATCTTCCAACTTGCGAGAATAGTCGTTTTGCCAGTTGCTGCTGACCACTTCAGCAATCATTTTAATAGAGGCACTTCGTGTTAAAACCGATTGCTCAGCCCACAGTGGTTCATTGGCCAGAGCAACTTCGTCTACCACGGCAACATCAGGACGAAACGCAGTCATGTCAATGTTAGGCGGACGGAACAAGGGCCGCTGGAAAATAACCCAAGGAAGAGCCTCCAAATCAACCTGAACACAAGCCTTCTTAGTAATAAATCCTGCTACCTGCTCATGAAGGCCCGTTGGTTCCAAGTCAAAGACTTCTCCGTCGATTAGTTCATATCGATTATCATCACCGCATTTGTCAAGAAACTCATCGAAACTGAGTTGCCTCTGCTGGCGGGATATGTTGATTGCGACGGCCATAGTTCGATCGCTCCTCAATAAAAGCTTTTCCTGACAGAACCTGTGCGAAGAAAAAGATTCATACTTTCTATTTTAGAATACTTAGCCAACCCCCTCAGAAAACAAGCTTCTCCAATTCAGATTTCCAGGCGATATTTCAGTAGCTCATAAAACGCTCTCGATAGTTCCCGCCGACTCAGTGGCGTTTTATCCACTGTCAAATTCGCAAATGCCTTATCGTAAGACTGCGGCACAGAGGCCTTGACCAAATACGACAGCTGCAATCGCGTAATCGGCGTGTCCGGAGAGAACCGGCCTCTCCCCACTCCGGCAATCATCCCCTGTGCCTTGAGCGTTTCAATATTGCTATAGGCCCAGTGCTTTCCAGGCTGTACATCCGTAAAGGTCGGACGAGCGGGCGTAATTTTCTCCAGCTTTAGCAAACTCACTAGCGCTGTTGCGACCACTGCCCGATTCACATTGCCATAGGGCCGAAAGTGTAAATTATCCATATTCTCACTACGAATAATACCGGTCGCTGCCATCACCTGAATCGGCTCAAAATCTGGGTCATCGTGCCCTACATCGTCGAACCAAAAAAGGGGTACTCCGTTGCGAGCCATAAAGCCCTGAAGCTTTCGCAATAGCGGCAGCGTCTCCACTACCGTACGCGGATTCTCTCCTGTCCACGCAGCAAACACTGCCAAGAATCCGCTCGCTTCTCCAATGGCCCATTCCATAGGATGCATTCGGTAAGCCGCATTCGTAATGTGTGTGGTACCAATGCTCTTGGCAGAGAGCACTAGCCCATCTGTTGTCATCGGAACTAGAGACTTTGCAGGGAGAGAAAATGGCAGTGCCAGCACATCCTTACCTTTTGGTGTGATGTGTCCTTGTACTAGGTTTCCGTGCAGGTCGAGGTAATGATATTGCCCGATGCCCACACTGTCATCAAAGCATCGGGCGCGGGCTTGATTTGGAAAAAAGCGCTCGGCGACATCTTCATGGCGGATAGTCGTGATGGCAATGCCTCGGCGGGCTTCGCGGATGTAGGGTTCTAGGGCGATGCCGTCGTTACTCCAGGTGAGGTCGCCTCTGGGTTTGAGGTCAGCAACGCCGTGAGTTTGGAGATAGTAGATGTAGGCCTGGGCGCGATCGCGTGCCCTCCTCACCAGCTCTTCTCGCTCTTCCCGACTCACCCCAATCAAAGCCCCCCGCCGAAAATCGTTCCCACAGCACTGCACCTTCTGCGGATGTGGCGACGTGCCCCAGTTAATAATCGACACATCGCCCACACTTACCGCCTTTTCATTCAGCGACTTGCGCAAAGCCCGCCGATAGCGAAAAATCCCAAACGCCTCAAAAAAGCCGCGCTTTGACCAGCCCTGCGCCTTCTTCAGCCAGTAATTCCCTGTAAAGTCGTTAGAGTTTAGCCAGGGCTGCGATCCGTATCCCTGTGGCGCAGCCATTTGCTGTCCTTTTCCTGGTGACGTCCGCTCCACTAGCACATTAAACGTAAACGACTGCTGACATTCTGGAATCGCCTCTTCTCGCAAAATCGCCTCGCCAGTATCATTACGAGCTTCCTGCCCTACCCGCGACGGCAAATCTGCCAGCTCTAGCAAATCCCCATAGTCCGTCGCCTCCACTGTCACCGGGGCCTTCACCGTAAACGTATTGCCAGTGTCACGGCTTTGAAACGTTACCCCGCTCACCCGCTGACGCCCTGCCCTCCCGTCCGCCGTCTGAGTCTCTTCTATGAGCACCGCCACCGGATCGCTATTTGCAATTAGCCGGAGCTTTCCCGCAGACAAATACGGCATCAAGGGTTCATTCAGCGCGATCGCTGCCACCACAGGTGTCGTTGTCATTTCGCACACCCAAGCACCGCCTGGATTGTTTTGCAATCGCCCCGCCACTGGCTGCAACTGCCGCTGCCGACGCCGAAACCATCGCTGCGTTTTAGAAATTGCGAACTTCTCGCCATCCACTTTGCTGTAGGTCGCACTCCGCTTTAGCAAATCGCCGTCATCCGAAGCGGGCAAGCCCTGCGCCGTAAACTGCCCACCCACCATCTTCTGCGGCTGAACCCAGCACACATCTACATTCATTCGCAGGGCTGTAAGCGCTGTACTGTAGGCCGCCGTTGAGCCGCCCGCCACCAAAATCGAGCCGGTTAGCACATCGCCGTCATTCGGCTGAGTAAATACATCGTCGGCAAAAATGCCGTTAGATTGGCGAACAGTACTCACAGGGGCGCTCACTCATATCAAAACTCTTTTATAGATAATGTCGCTATCAGGTAATTTTGAAGCGGTTTCTATCCATACTTGTCATGATTTGTTTCGTTTTACGCCTCTATTACGCCGTTAATACGGTTGAGCCGGCAAACGCCGTCACGTAGTCTAGTCACATCTACCCTTCACAGCAAAACTTGTAGAGACACCCGACAATGACGGCTGACCTCACAGCTGACATCCTTATTCGCCCAGTCCCACAAGCCATCGCACAGGCGACAGCCCTGCTCGCTCACGGCATCGAACTCGCTAAACTTCAAGAATTCGAGCGGGCGATCGCCCACTTCACCCAGTCCATCCGCCTCACCCTCACCCTCCTCACGCCTGATAGCACCGAATCGCGATCGCTGAGCGTAACCAACCGATCACTGGGCGTAGCCGAAGTGACCACTCTAGAAGTCACCGCGACCCAGAGCTTCTATCATCGCGGCTGCGCCTTCTCTCGAATAGAGCGCTACGACCGCGCGATCGCCGACTTCACCCACCTCATCCAGCAGCCCCCTACGTCCGCCACCATCCCTGCCACTTGGCTCATTGGTAAACTCACCGAAATCTACATTCATCGCGGCAACGCCCACCGCCGCCTCGGCGAACATGCCCATTCACGCTCAGACCTAAATCAGGCCATTCATCGATCCAACGGCTCCGCCCAAAGCTACAGCTGTAGAGGACTGCTTCATCTCGACACCCATAAATTTGAACAGGCTATCGAAGACTTTTCTGCGGCTATCAAGCAGCATCCTACTTTCGCTCAGGCCTATCTTTGGCGAGGGTTCGCCTACCTGCGCAGCAACAGATCGCAGCAAGCCATTGCCGATTTGAATCATGCGATCGCTGCCATTCCCACCTGCGCCGAAGCCTACAACCACCGAGGTATTGCCCATCTCCAGCAGAACAACTTGCCTCAGGCCCAAGCCGACTTCTCCCAAGCCATTCGCCTCAATCCCAACTTTACCGAAGCCTACAACAATCGAGGCCATCTCCATCAGCTAGTCGGCAATCGCCTCAGCGCCACCGTTGACTACGACCTCGCACAAGCCACCACCGACGACCACACCACTGCTGCGCTCCCTAAAAACGATGCGGCATTTTACCGCCACCAAGCTCAAATTAAAGCAAAATCAGGGCAAATCGCGGCAGCTATTATCGACTACACCACCGCGCTTTCTATTACACCAACAGCCCACGCGCTTTACCAAAGAGGACGATTGTACGTACAGATAGGAGAGAAAGAGAAAGCTTTGGCTGACTTTGATGGAGCGCTAGTGCGATCGCCAGACTATGGAGCGGTTTATTGCGATCGCAGCCACCTACGATTCCAAACTCACGATCTTCCTGGCACCATAGCAGACACCAACAAAGCCATAGAACTCTCATCCACCTGCTACACACTCAAAGAGACTTTCATCACCCGCTGCCTCACACACTTCTCCCTAGGCAACAAACTACAAGCCCTAGAAGACTTTGAACAACTCATCACCATCACAGAAAATCAGCACACAAGTTTTCCTAACCTGAAGTAACTTCCTAAACGCACTAACGCAGCCAAGGGAAACTTCAAATACCTATTACCCCACAGAGTCGCAACTGGGTCGAATAACTGAGCTATTCATCCCAAACCTATCCATTCTCACTCAGTCATCCTCCCAAACCTCAAACGACTCCACATCAATCGTCTCCTCCACCTCATCCTTCTTCGCAAACCGCCCCAACTGCTTCCCAATCGACCGACCAAAAGCCGTACCGCCTAGCTTTTCTTCCAGCCCGCGCTTCTCAATCTGTTCTTGTGCCTTCTCCTGAGCAAGCCTTCTAGCCTTCTCCAACCGTTGCTGCATCTGTTCTTTTACTTGCTCTGTTCTCTCTTGCAGCTGTTCTGTAATATCCGGCAGCGTTCCCGCCTCTCCAAACTCTCTATCTCTCAACTGCTCATCCGTCAGTTTTTTCGCCTGGGCTTTCACTCGCTCTGTCACCTGCCCTGCGAAGCTTTGCCCTTTCTGCAATAGCTCGTTAAAGTCTGTTGGAATCTCAGGCAGCTTCTCTGGACGCCAGTCTGTCCTCAAATCACCCTCAGGCTTTTTAGGAGACAAATCTAGCAGTTGTTCATAGGGTTGCCTTTTCTCAGCCGCATCTTCTGCAATCATCATCCGCTTACGCCCTGCGCTAATAATCGCCGCTGGCAAAATCTTGTAAGCGGTTACCTTTTCCGTAGCACTCTCAGACAGAGAACTCTCAGACAAAGAACTCACCGTAGCATCTGCCAAAGCCTCGATTTCTCCATCACTTGATTCTTCGCCAAAAAGCGCTGCTGTTGGCTCATCATCTGTGACAGCTTCCTGCACCTTCAGCACATACAAATATTGCTTTACTTCCCCTGTCGCTTGGTCAAAACAGATGTCGACTACACGGCCAATGTGGTCACCACCATCCGTCCACACTTCCAAGTCGGTGATGTCTTGGGCGGCTGATAGCTGAGAAGCGACGGCTTCAGGGACTTCTGTTTGGATAATAATGCGATCGCCCCCAATCTTGACCAGCTGATCCCAATCCACAGCCAGCTTTCGCCCCATCAATCCCGGCGTCTTACAGCTCAGCCCCACCACTCTTGCCTGCTGCACGTCCACCAGCAAATTCTCGACAAAGCCCACTTCTTCCGTAGTTTCATATGCCATAATTCCGCGACTCACCAGCTCACCCTGCCGAATAATTGCGCTGTCCATCTCAATGACTCCTTATGAAACGCTCTGAAAATCTGTGCAAAAAACGTACGAGACGTCATTTGTGGCCTAACTCTGTTTTACTCAATTTAGAGCACGTTATGGTTTGTCAGTCATGGCGCAAACAATGTTTCCAAACTTCACCACCCAAAAAATCACCGCCAACGGCATTACCCTCCATACCCGCATCGGCGGCAGCGGCCCGCCGCTACTGCTACTCCACGGCTACCCACAAACCCACGTCATGTGGCACAAGGTCGCCCCGAGTCTTGCCCAGCACTTCACCCTTATCTGCCCAGACCTACGCGGCTACGGTGATAGCGATTGCCCCCCATCAGACCCTCAACACCTCACGTATTCAAAGCGCACCACTGCCCAAGACTTAGTCAGCCTTATGACCCATCTCGGCTTCGACACATTCATGGCCGCTGGACATGATCGCGGTGGCCGCGTCCTCCACCGCCTACTGCTCGACCATCCGCAACGAGTCACCCGCGCCGCCGTCCTCGACATCGTCCCCACCCACCACATCTTCCACACCATCAACCAGCAGATGGCGACCATCTACGAACATTGGTTCTTCCTCATCCAACCAGACAACTTCCCCGAAACCCTCATCGGACACGACCCCGACTACTACCTCACGACCAAACTCCATCGTTGGAGCGCAAACCCTGAAGCCTTCACCCCCGAAGCGATGGCCGAATATCGCCGCTGCTTTCGCCGACCAGAGGTCATCCACGGTACCTGCGAAGACTATCGCGCCGCTGCCAGCATCGATCTTGAGCATGATGAAGCAGACCTCGATCGCAAAATTGAGTGTCCGCTATTGGTGATTTGGGGTGGCAAAGGCGCTATGGAAAAGAATTATGACGTACTGGCAGTGTGGCGAAACTATGCAGAAGATGTTCAGGGTCAGGCTTTAGACTGTGGACATTTTGTACCGGAAGAAGCGAATGAGGACTGCGTGCGATCTTCCTGCGGAAGGGCTGCGCCATCGCTCCTCACATTCTTTCAGCCAGCATCCACCACAAACGCTCTAAAATAATTCACAAACACTGAATCACCGCCAACTGATAAAGATGGAAATCTATGAGTTGTCAAAGAAGTGCGGCCTCAAAATACAAACCATTGAGAAGATTACAGGTGTACTAAGACAGCATGGCGAAGTAGAAGCAGCAATCTTGTATGGTTCCAGAGCAAAAGGAAATTACCGGCCTGGATCTGATATAGACCTTACGTTAACCGGGGAAGACCTAACCTACCGAATGATGACAAGAATCGACGACAAAATCGATGATTTGTTGTTGCCCTACTTGTTCGATTTATCAGTTCTGAGACAAATTGAGAATCCTAACGTCGTTGAGCAAATTCACCGATTCGGGTTACTTTTCTATCAGCGTGAAGAAACACCTTTAGAAGCAGCAACTTAAAGCTCAACCTCTCGACCGTTATACAGATTCATCGAGCGCTCTATCCCCTTCCTCAAACCTAGATCAATCGCATCAACTGCCATCGGGATGACAGCATCGACGATTTTTCTATCTTCTGGTGCGAAGCGACCCAGCACGTGAGACACAACAGCCCCATCTGGGTCACTGCTCTTGTCAGCACTACCCACGCCTACTCGCAAGCGGGGAAATTCTTTGGTGCCTAAATGAGAAATAATCGACTTCATGCCATTGTGGCCACCGGCTCCGCCCGATAGCCGCATTCGCAGCTTGCCTACAGGCAAATCCATGTCGTCGTACACAACCAAAACCGATGCGGGCTCTAGCTTGTACCAGTCCAAAACGGCTCGCACAGATTGGCCAGATTTATTCATGTAGGTTGTTGGCTTTAGCAACACTGTGCGCTCTCCGGCACTGCGAAACTCGCCAGTTTCACCCTGAAAACGCTTGTTGGCTGCGACCGCAACCCCTGGAAAACCTTTCGCTAAAGCATCCACAATCTCAAAGCCGATATTGTGCCGAGTGCGGTCGTATTTTGCCCCTGGATTGCCTAAGCCCACAATGAGTCTAGGCAGCACAATTGCTGGTGAATCTGTCGCTGACGTCGTCCCTACCATTATTTTCTATGCTGTCTGCGCATCTTCTGCGGGCTCGCTGGCAACTTCACTGGCAATTTCACTGGCAATTTCACTGGCAGGCTCAGCCGCTTCCACAATCTCAGCTTCTTTAGGTTCTTCAGCTTTATCTGGAGCAATTGCCTTCGGCTTTTCCAACGTCGCCTTCATCGGCTCTACTGTCTTCTCAATGCGCTCAGCTTCCTTCTTAAACTCAGTCTCAAATTCTTTCGAGGCATCTTGAAAGCCCTTCATCGCCTTGCCCAAGCTACGGCCAATCTCCGGCAGCTTCTTCGGACCAAACACAAGTAAGGCCACAATCATAATCAGGCCCATCTCAGGTAGGCCAATTCCAAAGACGTTCATTTGCAGCAAGTCCAGTAATATTGCTTCACAGTATAAAGGGTAGGTGCGAGCACACACCTACCCCTCCATGAAAATTAAGTCTGATGACCAAGCCAATAAAGGGCAAAAACTATGCCCATCTGCCACAGACTGACACCATCAGCCAAAAGGCTTAGCCGCCGAGGCTTCTCCAGTCCACATCTACATTTTCAATTATGAGAGAGGAGTTGTACAACTGGAGGATAATCAGCAAGAAGACGAGGAAAAGGACCATAAATACGCCCATTACTGGAGTCGTTCCCCAGCCAGGAGAAACCTTTCCGTACTCGGAGTTCAAGGGTTTTAGGATATTGCCTAGCTTCGTTTGCTGTGCCATGAAGGGACCAGAGGTAAACTTACTTTATATTCTGTAATATCATAGGATAAATCAAGGAAAAAATTACATGGAAAACTTAGATTCTGCAACAGTTCTTATTGTTTCAGTTGCAGCGATTGTCGGCGCTTTCACCCTTTTCGCTGTCTACACGGCGTTTGGCCCACCAGCCAAGCAGCTCAGCGATCCTTTTGAAGACCACGAAGACTAAATTTCGGCGTAGTTAAAACGAGCTTGAGGCTAACTTATACCGGTCTCAAGCTCGTTTTACGCAGTATTTTACGCCTGGCAAGGTAATTGCTTTGTCTGGCGTTCGCAGTGAGTGCTAAAATCGAGTGCTCTAATTAGTTTCGTGTTCCTCAGTTCATATTTCTGTTCGGCTCAGCCGTTACAAACTCGCAAATGATCAAGATTCGCCTGAAGCGCTACGGAAAAAAGCGTGAAGTTAGCTATCGTATCGTCGCTATGCGCTCCCAGTCGCGCCGCGATGGTCGGCCTCTAGAAGAGCTTGGCTTCTACAACCCCAGAACAGACGAAACTCGTCTGGAAGTACCCGCTATTGTCAAATGGCTCAAGGAAGGCGCTCAACCCACAAAAACCGTTGAGCACATCCTGAAGAAAGCCAATGTATATGAGCAGCTGAGCAAATAGTCCTCATCTACTTATTAGACTCGTCTGTAAGTCTTTGTGATCGCCTTTACGCATAATTATTGTCGTAGGGAGATCGCGATTCACTCAGCAGAGGCAAAGCAGACAAGGTCAAGACGGAAAGAAAAAAGACCCTCCCCTGGTCAAATCGCGATTTGAAGTAGCTCATTTGAAGTGGCTAAATATGGCTGATTACGAAGCATTAGCGCGTTTTCTGATGGAGCCCTTTCTGGATAAACCAGAAGTGCTCAAGTTTCACGTCGAGTCTTTGGCTGGGGGCAAAAAGCTCTGGCTGAGGGCCGCGTTTGATGAAGACGAAGACAAAGGTCGCGTTTTTGGTCGGGGCGGGCGAAATATTAAAGCAGTGCGCCAGGCGATTATGGCTGCTGGCAAGCTCGAAGGCATGACGGTCAATCTCAATGTATTTGGCGAGCCACAGCCAGAAAAAGCCGACCGTGGAGAAGGCGATCGTGGTGGGCGCGGGCGATCTTCCGGTGGACGTGGCAGAGGTGGCGACAGACGGCCTCCTCAGCGCGCAAGTACCAACCCGGCCCCACCCAAAAAGAAGCCAAAGCTTTAAGCGTTCACTGGGTCATATTCGCTAGCTCATATTCACCCAGTCATATCTACGAAGTCATCTAGAGGACTTGAGTAAAAGCGCTACATTGAAGAAAGCTAAGCCACGCAATGCCAAGTCGCAATGCTAGTTGGTCTAGCTGAGTACAGTAGCATCCTTAAAAATTTACAACTGCATGGGAAATCCTTACAAGCTGGGCTTGATGAGTGCTGAAAATGCGATCGCATTAGCAGGACCACGGGAAGAGAATATTAAGCGGATTGCACAGCAAACCGGCGCTACTGTTGTGCTACGCGGCAGTGAGCTGAGTGTGGCTGGCACCGAAAATCAGGTCGCTCGCGTTCGCCGCATCGTAGAAACGCTAGAGCCCACTTGGAGCCAAGGGCAAGCGATCGCCCTGACCGATGTCCTCACCGCGATTCATGCGCTAGATACTCACCGCGAAGACGAGCTAAAGACGATTCAAAAAGACGTCGTCGCCACGACTCGGCGTGGTCAGGTCATTCGCGCTAAAACCTTTCGTCAGCAGCAGTACATCAAGGCCCTACGCAGCAGCGATCTCACTTTTTGCACCGGGCCTGCGGGCACAGGGAAAACCTTTCTAGCAGCAATGGTTGCTGTTAAGGCTCTGATGAATGAGGAGTACGAAAAGCTGATTCTCACTCGGCCTGCGGTAGAAGCGGGAGAGAAATTGGGCTTTCTACCCGGCGATTTGCAGGAGAAGGTCAATCCTTATTTACGCCCTCTATACGACGCGCTGCACGAACTGCTTGATCCTGAGCGCATCCCACACCTGATGGAGAAAGGCGTGATCGAAGTCGCACCTTTGGCCTACATGCGAGGGCGTACACTCAGCAATGCTTTCGTTATTTTGGACGAAGCGCAAAACACAACGCCTGCGCAAATGAAAATGGTGCTCACCCGGCTAGGCTTTCATTCACGCATGGTGGTCACGGGAGATGTTACCCAAACCGATTTGCCCCGCTATCAGGATTCTGGCCTTGCGATGGCGACCAAAATTTTGAGGAAGGTGGAAGGCATCGAATTCTGCGAGCTTACAAAGGCTGACGTAGTTCGCCATGCGCTAGTGCAGCGAATTGTTGCAGCCTACGAGAAGTTTGAGTCTTAAGGGCTTTTGCTCTCTAAAATTGCGGGTGCGGCCCACCCTTCTCATTTTTGTTCTTTGGTACGAGCGTTTTAGCCCCATGGCGACTTTACACGGCAACTGGATCCCCGAGCTTCAGCAGTTTTTCCTGTGGGGTGAAACCTGGAAAAAAGTAAAACCTGTAGCGCCAGATGTACTTACAGGCGATGCCGATACGATGCCGACACTGGGAAAGCAACCCTACCAGCTTGATCAAAAAGCCCTCGCCAGCAGCTTCCAGAAAAGTGAGGAGCTGGATCTTTCATGGATGCAGGAGAAGGTAGGCGCAGGAAAAAAGAGCAGTGCCAAAGTAAGCGCAAAAGCAGGAGCCAAGACAACCGTTAAGACAACCGCCAAGACAACCGTTAAGACAACAACAAAGGCTGAAGAAAAGGTAACTAGTGCACCCGGAGCCAAAAAAAGTACAAAAAAATCTAAAACCTGGCTATCGCGAGTCGTTGTATTACCAACTAAGTTTGCAGAGGAAGGCATACTGCCGACGCTCTCGGCAGAATTGCAGGCTATCTCGCAGGCAGTGTCGAGTGAAGATAGTAAGGCTGACACGCTTGAATCCTTTTCGCTTTACCCCTGGCAGGTATCGGGTAGCGCTTTAAACGCGCAAACAACCGCTAAGTTTTTGAGTGCTGTGCCTTTAGGCCATTCAGAATCGAGTGCTTTTGTAGGCAGTGATTTGCGCTATTGGTCGCATCTCGCACGTTGGTGTCTAGATCTATTGGCACGGGGTAAGTTTGTGCCGGTGGTGAGTGGAGACAAGAAAGGCGCGATCGCATCTTGGCAACTCCTGCTCGACAGTGCGACCGACCAGGCAAGGCTGAAGGATTTTTGCGATCGCCTCCCCCTCATCTGCCGCAGCTACTCAGCCCCCCCAAAGAAAAAAACAGACCAAAAAGCCTCGCCTCTCAAAGTAGAACTGCCCCTCCCAAACGAAGCCCTCGTCCGTGACTTTTTAGAAGCCCTTGTCGACGGTCAAGTTCGCAGCATTGCCCAGTCAAATCAAATTCCGCCAGCAGCCCAGCTTAATAAAGAGCTTCCCCTACGCGAATGGCTAGACGCTCTCGGCACACCCGATCCACACTTTGAGAGCACACCCGCAGGTGTCGTCCGCCTCAACGACGCCATCAATAACTGGACCGCACCACTGCAAAATCTGACCGACACCATCGAAGGATATCGCACGTGTTTCATGCTTCAGCCTCCACTAGCAGGCACCCAGGATTGGACACTGCGCTACGGCTTGCAGGCAATCGACGACAGCGACTACAAAGTAGATGCCCACTTGATTTGGCAGCACCCGACCAACGAGCTGGTGCACAAAGGGCGGTCGATTGAAGCGCCGCAAGAAACACTGCTAGGTGGGTTAGGCCGAGCAACTCGGCTATACGAACCCATCAAGCAAACGCTCATTGAAGAAAGCCCCACCGCCTGTGTTTTGGGCCCCATTGAGGCCTTTCAATTCATTAAAATGTCCGCTTGGCGACTACAAGACAGCGGCTTTGGCGTCATCTTGCCCGACAACTTAGTAGACCCAAGCAAAGTTGGGGCGAGTCGACTAGGCTTACAAATTAGTGCGACTGCACCACCTAAAAATCAACGATTGGGCTTGCAGAGTCTGCTGAACTTTAAATGGGACTTGTCTGTTGGTGGGCAAGTCCTGAGCAAAGCAGAGTTCGATGAACTGATTACACAGGGGACGCCACTCGTTGAAATCAACGGACAGTGGGTGGAACTGCGTCCGCAGGATGTACGGGCAGCAAAGGACTTTTTTGAAAAGCGTAAAGGGCAAACCAAGCTTTCTGTCGAAGAAGCGCTGCGCATTAGTACCGGCGACAATCAGCTAATCGACAAGCTTCCGGTCGTGAAATTTGACACGACAGGCAAGCTCGAAGAACTGATCAAAACCATGACGACAGGCAATCAAAGTCTAGAAGAGATGAGCGAGCCCGATGGCTTTTCTGGTCAGCTGCGCCCGTATCAGGCCAAAGGCGTATCCTGGCTGTTTTTCCTAGAGCAATGGGGATTGGGCGCTTGCTTGGCAGATGACATGGGCCTGGGTAAAACGGTACAGCTGATTGCCTTTTTGCTGTATCTCAAGCAGGAAAGCGCACTAGGCGGACCTGTTCTGTTGGTATGTCCAACCTCTGTCCTATCAAACTGGCAGAGAGAAGTTCATAAGTTTGCTCCCAATCAGGTGAAGACGCTGATTTACCACGGTGATAAGCGGCCAAAGGGGTCGGCGCTAGTGAAAGCGGTTGAGAAACTGGATTTGGTCATTACTAGCTACACACTTGTGCAGCGCGACCTGAAAGATCTTAAAAAGATTGAGTGGCGCGGCATGGTGCTTGATGAAGCCCAAAATATTAAAAACCCGTCAGCGAAGCAATCGCTAGCCGTACGAGAAATCGAAAGTGAGTTTCGTATTGCGCTCACCGGTACACCTGTAGAAAATAGATTGTCTGAGCTATGGGCCATCATGGATTTTCTCAATCCAGGCTATTTAGGTCCGCTGAATTTCTTCAAGCGGCGCTTTGCCACTCCGATTGAGAAGTATGGCGATACGGACTCGCTCAAGACATTGCGATCGCTCGTCCAACCCTTCATCCTCCGCCGCCTCAAAACTGACCGCACCATCATTCAAGACCTGCCCGAAAAGCAGGAGATGAACGTCTTCTGCGGTCTCTCCACCGAGCAAGCTAGGCTATATCAAAAGCTAGTAGATACCACCCTTGAAGATATCGATGATGCCGAAGGCGTGAAGCGTCGCGGCATGATCTTGGGCCTGCTGGTAAAGCTCAAGCAGATTTGTAATCACCCTGCGCAGTTCCTCAAGCAAGATAGCTTGGGCCGGGCGAAGCGTTCGGGTAAGTTACAGCGCTTAGATGAGATGTTAGAAGAAGTGGTTGCTGAGGGCGATCGCGCGCTCATTTTCACCCAATTCGCCGAGTGGGGCAAGCTCCTCAGTAAGCACTTAGAGCACCGGCTCGGAACAGAAGCCATGTTCTTGTACGGCAGCACCTCCCAATCCAAAAGAGAAGAAATGGTCGACCGCTTCCAGCTCGATCCCAACGGCCCCAAAATCTTCATCCTTTCGCTAAAAGCAGGTGGCGTCGGCCTCAACCTCACCCGCGCCAACCACGTCTTCCACTTCGACCGCTGGTGGAACCCCGCCGTCGAAAACCAAGCCACCGACCGAGCCTTCCGCATCGGTCAAAAGAAAAACGTGCAGGTACACAAATTCGTCTGCACTGGCACCCTAGAAGAACGAATCAACGAAATGATCAATAGCAAAAAGGCGCTGGCTGAACAAGTCGTTGGCGCTGGCGAGCAGTGGCTCACAGAACTCGATTCAGATCAACTGCGCAATTTGCTACTGCTAGATCGTGATGCCGTAATCGATGAAAGCTAGAGCAAAATAACAAAAACGAATGAAAACGTTCACTCGGCGGTTTTCAATCAACGATGTACTGCTGCAATAGAAAGAAAAGAGAGCCGAACCAAAGGCAACCAGCAACAACAAACCATATACCAAACAAACCCAAGGTTCCTAGACTAATCAGCAATGAATTAGCACGAGCGGTAATATAACGACGAAAGAATCTTAGCCAGATTAAGGCAACAATGTTGGTTGAGATTAGAACTGCAAGCGTTTGAGTTGCTGAAACCCAGTATCTCTCTGGCCTCAAAAAATCAATCGTTGCGCCGGCATTTAAAGGTTCTAATGAGTTCGCTGGGTTGAAGCTAGGGTCTCTTAGGGGTGAAACGATGTAGGCGATCGCACCCACAGTAATTAGTCGTCCCTGAAAAACCCGACTCAGCTCTACGCGATCGCTCTCAGCGGGCTGT